>Ga0210040_10002826_pt1 | contig 24082 bp, 17 predicted proteins | sample CryGeyCG12114_NA_FD_185462 | JGI IMG/M metagenome (GOLD analysis project Ga0210040, IMG submission 185462) | Groundwater microbial communities from aquifer - Crystal Geyser CG19_WC_8/21/14_NA (SPAdes) (version 2) | ecosystem: Environmental > Aquatic > Deep subsurface > Groundwater | place: USA... | reverse complement strand
ACATATTGTGAACACACACTCATGCAAAATTTCATGAAAATCAGTCGAACCGTTCGACCTGTAGCGTGTTAACAAGGTCAACTATAAAAAATAGAGTGGTTCTATAAGCCCTGGTTGGGCTAAAAATCAAAAGTATGACAAACATCGTAACAAAGGAAGCCCAGGAGTAAAAGTAATAGATGACGTGAGAAAAATGGTTCATTCAAGTTCAATCTCCACGCTTGAGTGAAGAATGGTCCACTTTTACCCTATATTTATATTCATTAGCAAAATGTATACCAGTTCACGTCCTATATAAATAAGAGGAAAAAGTTGCCTTAATCTCAGTTACAATTTTCTGAAAACCTGTAATACTTTAGTTTGTGTTAGATGATCTTCTTCACTCGAGCACTATAAGTATTGATCTAGGCCAGATACGAAATATGAGAATTCCTGTGCCGAATGATGAGGGTCATGCACTGTGCGAAGTATTGTGAACGGAGTCGTAGGCTTGCTATGCAGTGAGATGTTAAGAATGCAAGCCGATAAGTTTGACTTTAGATAATTGTGATTTATTTATTAGCTGTTGTCTGTTCGACTCCTCCACTGACTCAGAAAACAATATTTCATACACAGTAAAATATTTGCTAAAGCCAAACTATGATTAGGATAAAGGTAATGGTAGAATTAGGTAAAGCTAATAGCTAAAGAAATGCTCAAGCATAAGAATTGCATATTTAGAATACTGGCATAAAAATTATATCTTTGGATTTTCATGCGTTACAAACCTATAATGAAAATTGGTCCGTCAATCAGGAAATTAAATTAGAAATGAAACAACTCTAAAAGATGGGAAAGTGGCAAGTGCAAAAGGAGTTGAAGAGGCTTTATCTGTCGTTGAGAACCAAATAGAAGCTTTGAACTTTATAACATCTGTAGCAAGATGATTATTTCTATAAGGAAATCAATTTTCTCCTGTGTCACCTTAAGGACAAAACTTTTTTGTAGGTATAACGAAGTGAGAATCTCAAGTATTCTGCTTTTCTAAAAGTATACCACTAAGGTAACTAAAATAATATGATTAAATATGGATGCTGACAAGAAGACAAACAAAACTTTAGTTTTGTGAGACTATATAACTTTTTAGCTTTTGGCATTCCTTGTAAAATTTTACATCACGGAGTACCGTATTTTGTATTATAATACAATGTGATGTGATAAAGGAAAAGTCATGCAGAAAACATAAGCTTTTCAAAGCCATACGTCGAAGTAGAACTAATCCTTTGATTTTCATCTGGGTTCTCAGTTGTCCGTCACACTTCATGCGGGAAAACAAAAGTGCTGATAAGCTAGTGGAAAAAATCATCCATCTAGGAGCTAAAGCTGATTCAACTGATTCTTGTAAAATCTTTAACCTATTCATGCGTACAATCCAGTTATTTCCCAGAGAGGATGAACCTGAAAATCCAATTTTTGTTTCCAAACTGCAAAGTAAGAGCTGTAAGCACGTAATTTAAAATTGCGTAGTAACCAATCTACAGCAATATTCTCCGTGTTTCATCATCTTATGAACCTTTTCCTTTACTTTGACATTGGCTAGCTGGTTTAGTTATGGCACCAGTCGCACCGTACGTTTGAATAGGTGTAAAGAAACGGAGTCGTAAAAACAGGAAATTTCTGCTGACTTGATTTAGACGAAATGAAAAAGACAGAAAAGAAAGTATTAGGTGAATGCCGCAATGCAGGCAGTATGTACTGATATAAATTCTCCGTAAGATTGAGGTCTGTTGAACACAAACATGCCGGGCAAATGAAAAAATTCTCCGTTTACCTTTGTTTCCTATATTTTGGTAGAAATGTTGGTATTGGTAGTTTTTGTTGGGTTCATTTTTTATGTATAGTGAAAATGAAATACCATCTTGACTCATGAAAGAGGTTAAGAAATGGGTGCAAATTCGGATTGACAGCTATTTTTGCATTTTGAGTAGACTAGTTAGCATGTTGTACGGGCATAAATGACTTTGGTTTTGTTTTACTGATTTTTTAATTTATGCATGGGATTTCATTTCCTGAATCCTTTATTTCATACTCTATAACTATAAAATGTTTTGCTGGTTTTGAAATTTGAAATCATTTTGCATAGTGTAGATTTTTTAGTTACTGGCTGAAATGGGATACAAATGAATGGAAGCCACTTAAGATTTGCATGCAATTTTTATTCTCCATGCATGGATTTGTTCTTGTTGTTCACATTTGTAGAAAGAAACTTTTATGTTGTGAACGGACGACATGAAAAGGAAAGCACATTTATATTGGATGCACTTATGGCATATCTACAACGACTACCCTTTCGTTTAAATTGTGAGTAAGCCTTTGAAGCTTTTTTTTGCTATTGAAACTTGTGATGGAGATGAAAGCTCACAAATTCTTTTTTATCTATTGTTGGATTTCCTTGCAATTCTAATGCTATTGGGATCAAATAAATAAAAGTTTTTACTACATTGTAGTAAATCTGACAGTCAGTGAGTACCAAAGGCTTAAAAGTGTTCATAGCTGTAACCATTTTCATGTTAAGTCCCTTGAGTTTTTGAGTTGAGATATATAACAAAACAATAAATAATGCTTTCAGATATTATTTGTGTATCTCTAAATGTTTGAAATTCTATCTGAATTATTTATGCTGTAAAGTCGTGCATGCATGTTATTAATTTTTTAACTCAATCGCATAATATTTATACACATATGGAGTTATTTCTAAAAAAAAGTTCAAATTATAATGATTGAACTTCTACTCACTAATTTGAAAAACGTACTGCACAGCTACCAAATCGTTGTCTTTTGAACATTTTCATCAAGTTTGTATGTTTTAAAGCAATTACTGCGTTATGTATTTTAAATAAATAGTTTACCTATATGTAATTTGGAGCATATTAATCATTTTTGCAGTTAAAGCATGCATTTATATTTCCTTGTGCTCTACATTTGTGGTCCGTGCCAATTGTGAGCAAGGCCATGCAAAATCATGTTATCGAATTAATGTGCCTCGATTCTCTTCCCACTATACATATACAGTTTACAATCATGCATACATGTATATTAGACACAGGCACAAAAATGTACAAAAAAACACCTGCACTGCACCAACTTTAGGTTTCCTAGTGTTGCCAAAAAGTGAAAGAATGGGTGCTGGGTGCTGGCTACACTAGTTATAACTTACCTGGCAATGAAAGCAGTCAACTTTCAGTGCTGGACTCATAGACCTTTCCTTACCATTTGTATACTTTTGTCAGTTTCATATTACGTTTGTAAATGCCAAAGTTAGCAATAGTAGCGTGTCATTTTACGAATTTTTATAAAAGAAAAAAATATAAGGTACATGGTGGTACGAAGAATAAAACTTTATGAGATGTGTGTAAACATAAGAAAAGTAAATTTAAAACTGCATTTTTTGTTCGTAAATTTTTCTTATTGATAAAAAAGGGAGTTTGAACAGTCATAATTTATTTGCGAGACAATGGCTAAAAGATGTATAGCCCAAATTAAGATTTCCAAATTTGCAGAAAAATTGTTCCAAAACAGTAACTAAAGCAAACTTTAATTATTGTGCGTTACGTTCACGCTAAATCCGAAGTAAAATTATCATGCTAACAATTTAGGATGTAGCTAACAAAAAATTCTCATTGCACTTTTTCCTATCATCACATAATGAAATCATCCAATAAGATTTTAAGGGGCAATAGCATGTTCTCACACATTTCACATTACTTTCTACCCTTGCTGCGATGTATAGATGTTTAAAATAAAGCTAATATATTGTGTCTTGTGTGAAAAATGAGCCTAATTTCAAAAAAGTTAACACTCATCTTGATGATTGAATTTGATACACATTTCTTTGAAAATGGGAACAGAAATAGCATTCAACAACGCCAGGAGCCGGAGCTTTTACTTTAATGGATACCTATCGGATTTCATTCTATCTAACTCTCTCTTTCAACCAGATAGGATTCTGGCCTACCAGAAAAAAATGAGTTCTGTCTAAATGCTAAAACTAGATAAATAAATCCATCCACTGCAGACAGCTACAACCAATATAAGTTTTGTGTTCCCACCATCATTAACAAGTGAAAGAAAAATAGGATCTGTTTGGCTCAAAATGAATGGGTTACTAAATGATTCTAATAAATCATTGGTTCCTCCTCGAAATTGGAACACATCTAAAACAAAAACTCTAGTTGAATTGTGGTTGGATTCCACATATGTAATTTATCCAACCCGGACACGAAGGATCTCTTTATTTAGATTTAGTGCCACATTCGTAAACTTATTTGCCCTGTCTGGAAAACAACATTATGTATAGGTCCACTACAAAAATTTCCACGTAATTGAAAACTATTGTTAAGTTAATACTCATGAGAGCTATAACACGTCCTTGAGTTTTATTGCCCTCCTGCATCCAATATTTAAACGAGTAAACTGTTTTGAAATATAAAATTTCTATTCCTATATGCTTCATTCCCTCCGTTTTTCATAATGCTGGAATCTCACCCGAGAACCTTTCCAGCGTACAAATTGTTCGGCATAAGTGAAATTAAACAATCTTATAGGGAAACCAAAAACTAGTTGTTCACTAACTAAAGAGTAAGAGTGATCAGCTAATAATAAGTAATATTCTTTCTCTTGAATACAAAAAGTATACAGAAGAGCTCAACAGGTCAATTCCACGATTCTAACTTTGATTAAATAAGAACTGCATGCACTTTTTATTTCCTCATTTATTTAGCACAATAGACTCCTGTTATACACGTCTTCTTTAAGGAACTAACGTTCAGTTTATGGCAAGCAAGATACCACCCCAAAAATTAAATGATAGGGACATAAAAGTAGAGCAGCTTTATACGCCATTAACAGTTCCGCATCATTCCACTGCAGCGTATACATGATTAATGCTTGCTTACATCAACAACTAAAACTACACATATACTAGCTCTTTAATATTACATGTTATTGATGGCCTTCCCATGCTCCATAAACTTTTGCTTCTCTCAGGCAATTCATAACCAATTTCATCCTTGTATTAGCTTTGCACACAGACGACAAGATTATTTCTGTGGCTTGCATAATATCATCATATCCCAATTGTTAAATGACATCTAGCCTTGAGTGATCCTGAGTAATTCAAGTTTCCCCATTAATATCGTCTGTGATACATAATGACAGTGCTAATTTCATGTTACCTAAATTAATAGCTGAATAGAAATGTCAAACTGTTTGAACCTCTTGACGGCTATGTAGTGCAATGTTTTTGTATGAAGGAAAATTAGTTTGTGCTGGGTTAGTAGTACCTATACTTCTAGTTACTAAAGACAAAATGTTCTATTTGATATGATTGCACTGCAAATAGTGCTGTAAGCAACGTTTTTGTGGCTTAGTGAAGGATGAGGAAGGACAGATCTATTATTTAGTTTTGAGAGTTGATGGCGGCCATTATGCTTCGTTTTATTACACTTTGAAATGTAATGTAAAAACATACGCTTAGTTATACGTTAGGTGAATTTAAGGTTTTTGTCAGCAAACTTGTTCAAATTGACTATATGCTTAATTATCACTAACTATGTTTTACGTTTCAAAAAGTGCATAAACGGTCTTATACTGCTTGAGTTGTTGTGTGAATATTATGTAACAAAGGCATCACTCTATAATTAGTTTGCAGCATGCTAAAAGAATACATAATAATAATTCATAAGATGCAGGTAAGAATCTAAAAGCAAAAAAAAATTGAAAACGAGAAAGCTGTAAGAAGCTTCTGAATAATTATTGAGTAAGTCCAAGGAAGCAAGAATGTTATGTTTGTAAAAAAAGCTTGAGTAAGGTTTATTCAGTTTATAAAATATTAAAGAACAGCAAACAGTAGTTCTGATGTTCAGAGGGATTAATCTTTGCTCCAATTAAAAAAGCTGTAGACAACTTAATCGCCTTTTAAACAAAAGAGGATTTTACGAGTTTTTTTCACAAACCATTTTTTTTCATCTACGCACACTAAAAGTTCCTGTGTTTCTCAAGAATCTCATCAAAATGCTCTTGTTAGCTTTTATGGAAATTGCACATAAAATTCACAACAGTTTTTCCGTGCTCTGCATATCCCGTTGAGTGTTGATAGTAATGATATTGAGAAAAATCGGTAAACTTTCTCTGTTTCCTAACTTCTACTCCTTTCCAATTGCAAAAGCACTAATAACATGCTACACTAAGAATGTGGCATATCAGTTTACAACACATCTTTTTTTACGCAACACTACCAAATGCTGTACATTTAATTTTTTAAATTGGTGTAAACTAACGTTTAAAGTTTCCGATTGTAAAATAAAATGTTGACATCATCAATTAATGCAATTATTTTGCTCAACAATGTAAAGACAGGCAATATAAAAGATTCGTGAGGTATAAAGTCTTTATTTTGATAAGATAACAATAGAAATTACACATAGTAAGTTGGGCAAACATGTAACTGTTGTAGCCCATTGTTCCAAGATAAGCCTTATGCACTCATATTCACTGCAATCACCAAATAATAATGTATAAGGTACAAACATTATCATAACGGCTTGAAACAATTCCAAAAATAATATTACACGGAATCATAATAGTCACATTATATAGACAATCCCCAATCATAATAAATGAAGAGACAAAGAGGTTAAGTTAAAAGCTGGAGAAAGTATATTTCTAAAAGTCTCACATAGTGTGTGAGCACCTCTCTGCATACAGACTATACACTACACATAGGCGCTATTCACTTACTCTTTACCATATATTAGTCAAAGAGGTCTAGAGAAGGGAAGCGGAGAAAGAAGCAGGAGAATTTTGGCCCGAATTCGACCCAGTACTCACGATTCTCTTCGTTAGTCTCAGCAAAAGCATTCTATTCAGTAGTACGGACTGCGTTTCAGCTAGCTTTTACTTACTTTCTTCTCTGTAAGAACCCATGCATAAGCGTAGCAAACCTTATATCTTATGATTTCACTCATGGAATTCCGAAATTCAGTTGCTCGTAAAGTATGTTTCTTTTAATCAATACATGTGACTGAGTGAGTGAGAGAATAAGACCGAAGCATACCAATGGTGTGACAACTTTTATGAACTGCCAGGAGGAACTCACATTTAGTTAGTTAGTTAGTCAGACTTAGTGCTAGTACAGTGGTTCATATATAGTAGCGCTGTACGACCAAACTCAACTCAATTGACGCATTGCAGGTACACAGAGGACCAATCAGCCTAGCGCTCGAGTCATATCTGCAAACCCCCCAAGCGAGTGTACCAACTAGTTCTGAAAACAATATTAAACTAGGTTCGATACTCAGCTCATGCACCAGTTGCAAGAAAAAAACTACAAAGCTGAAGTTTATGCTTCAGCAACAGTTTATGCAAAGGGCCCTTCGAAGGGACCCTTTCTCAGAGAACCAGGTTGCTTGCGGCAGAACATTTAAAGCTTACGCATATAAAGGAGGGACCAAATTACTAACTCGGTATTTACTTTACCCATTGTGTGTTGTAGATAGATATGGGAAAAATGTAAGTAGCTATAGCCACTATATGCATACTTTATCATCCATGCACTGTGTGCGCTCCTCATCTCGATGCCTTGACTGGGATGAGGGGCTGTGTAGAAAAAAGTGTTACAATGCATCTTACTTTTCGCCGGGCTCACCCGATGATGGAGCTCGTACGTTTCGCAATATACCGCACAAAACTTACTTACTACTAACTAACTAACTAAAGAGTAAGAGTGATCAGCTAGACTTGGAGTAAGGTAAGTTAGACGAATCCATATATTTTTGGGCTTGTACGTTTATACGTTGTACGTTACGTTTGCGCTGAGAGGAGCGTATTCTATGATATGTGCCGAATTGGTCGAGTATTTGTGGAAAGGAACCGAATTTGAGGCTTGAGCTAATGCTGTGTAGTGCTGCAATAGCTAGTAATAGTAGTTTGTCAGTCCATAAGGAGAGTGAATGCATGTATGGAGCAAGTAAGTGCTTATAGTGTGGACAACAAGTTGGAAATTTCGGTGGTTGTTTCTTTTAACTACATCTAACTGTGTGTGGATATACATGGATGTAGTATATAGTTAGTTGCTCGCACACATCTTGTAATCTATAGAAACATACGACGGGTTGAGAACACTAGTCGGATGCGTTTTGCTGTTGGTTCAGGTTTTCACATACACGAAGCTCGCGTTCATTCGTCCGGTCGCAGTCATCTCGTGAAGAAGGAAGATAGAGGATACCAGAGAAATTGATTAAAATCTGTAGAGTTTCTGCATTAAGAAAAAAAAAAATTTTATCCGAGCTGTGTTTTTATTGTTGATAGCCAGTTTAGTTTTGTTGGTTCTAGAAACAGAAAATTTCGCTTTGGAAGTTTCGTTTTGTGAAGATCATTGAAAGAAGAAGCGAGCTTTTGCACTTTGCTTCTCTGTTCCTGCTAAAGTGTTTGGTGGTTTTAGTTTGCCAGTTGTAATTCTACGTACTTACTCCCTATAAAAAATGGTGAGGTATTTTTTAAATCGTAATTTTTTTGAAATCAGAATGTTTCTTGGTAGTCAATATTTTTCCATCGGCTCCGGCAATTGTGGGACAATAATGATATAGAGAAATATGATTGACTGGTGGTGTTTGGATTGCGATTTGCTTGTTTGAAAACGTGGTGAAATGTTTGCATACACAATTTTATAACTACAATGAAAAAAGACGAAACACGAAAAGAAAAAATTAATGCAAAAGATACATTTTTTCATTGCCAGGGAGCCAGGGATTATATAGGAACGACTATAGATTATAAGCAGGATAGGAACGACTATGTTCCAAAAGCAATACTTAATTGGAAATAGAAAATAAGCATTTTTCATAAAAAGAAGTACAACTGGATCAGAACCAAATGCATAACTATAAAATATGTCACTTTCTTGTCTTTTTCATGAGATTAAAAATATTCATATCCTCAATAGCAATGCAGAGCATAAGGTGAGCATAAATTAATTGCATTGTTTTAAGCACATAAAATGACTGATTACTATTTTTCCTCGAGTCATCTTCAGCAACATTGTTCAATGGTACTAGCTCCAAAACCTGATGGTAATTTTATATTGAAGGCCTCAGCCAGTAATGAAATAACAAATTATCCTCTAGTTTTCCCACATGCACTAACTGAATCTGTCATTTTTACCTTATTTTTTATATGAAGGAACATCTGTTTTCTTACCGGTTTGCAGTCAGTTCATAATTAGTTGGAGTGCTGCCTATAAATATTCGTAGCTATATGTATGCAAGTTTTTTTACTAAGTTTCTTCTGTCAATAATATCTAAAAGTCATTAGAAATATTTACAACATTAAGCTATACTATTATGCTTCAAGCTTTACCCATTTAAATCGGTGTTTTAGTGTAGTAAAACATGTAGTAATCATACACAGGACAGTATGCGCTGGCAAATGATTATGTCATATACGCTAGCTGTCGCATTTAAGAGACAAGGTTATGCAGTAAAGATAACGTAATTAAATATGAAATGATATGAAGTGATCGACTGTGTGTGAGACCTGTAAGGCTGCATAAACATGACATGAGATCATCAAGGCAAATACAATTTGTCGTATTGCGGCAAAATTTGTTATCTTCGAATGCCGGATCTTGTTAATTGTACTGAATAGAATTAAATTGCTTAACCAGTAAAGTCTACTTGAATATAATGTGCAGTATAGTTTGGGATTTGAAAACAAAACAGGCTGGTATAATGCATGAAGATTTTTTGCATCTTCCTTATTTCTTCAAATGTTTCTGGTTGCATGAAGTTGTTCATGAAATGTTAAAGATACATCATATACATTTTTTGGATACTGAGCATTGCTACTTTTAGCTGACTCATCATACGATTATGCATACACTACAATCAGAAAGAATTATAAAGTAACTATCCCATTATAAAAGAACAAAAACACACACATTATTCAGTTTGTCACAATAAGGAATGGTATAAGGATTCTTTCCTTCACAATACCTGGTGGGAATACAGAATACATCTATGTTTTAGCCTGCATCATGCATGCTTGCACATGTAGTATTTTCTGTATACATTAAATCCCATCTGCACTGTTGAGAAGATTAGTTAGCAGAGTTAACAAAAAGTTATGACGAATGTTGTAAAAATCAAGTGAAAAGGCTAGAAATATACTGTATCTTTTATAACAGCTACACTACTGTAATGTGTGCGGCTGCATGCAAAAAGAAGGAAAAACTTGATTGAATGTAAAAACGTAGTAAACCAGTCGTTGTTTTTTATAGGCAAATTTGCACTATGATCGTATGATCTGTGTAACTGTGTATCTCCATTGCGTTGCCTACTATGTGTAAGATCAGCCATTCTCTTTTTTTTCACAGCTATCGGTCATTGAGTGGGTGACAGGATTTGAAGTTTACATGACATGGTAGATCACCTTAAATCTAATTGTTTTTAAAACAGCCAATAAATAAAAAATTATCATGTCTGGTCATTTAATATTATTTGAATCTATTGGGTAAAGACAAAACTCTAATATTGACATTTAGTACTTAATAGAAGAACAGAAGTGATCAGTTTAAATCCTGGAATGAATGCTTTCATAAGATTACTGATTTACAGATGTAGTATTGTAAACCAATATTTTTAAAAGTAGTGATTATTGGTATTTATTCATTGATCCATTAATTTCATTCGAAATATAGCATGCACGACCCGTACTAAATAATTCAAAGCATTTATTAAGCCTACATTGTTTACTATAGTTTTGCAATGCAGGGCAACAAAGGGATGTCAAGCACAAGCTTGGGTAATAAATATTGTATGTTTTTTTAATATTCACTATACCAGTTTTGAATTTTCAATAATAATTTATTTATTCATGCGGTTCAATCGGACCTTGGAATGTAATGTACACAGATTAGTGCTTTGTTTTTTTCGTCTGCTTTCCATCATGTTTTGTGCTTCACCTCACCACATCGTTTTAGTGAAAGTTGAGTCGCGTATGTAGTCCTTTATCGCAGTGGGAGGGTAAAAAACTGGGGTGAAAGTTTGTAGTGGAAAAATAGTTAACGCTAGACTGCGACGCCCTTGGCCAAAAATGATCGTGGAAACTTTTAATCTTGTAAAAATTATCTTCCGTTGTCAAGGAGTCGGTTGATTATTTGCTGTGAATCAATAATAATTAAACAATGGGGATAATTGTTTGATACCGTCACCATATTCATGTGTAAGAGGATATTCGTTTGTTTTGTGCCGTGTACTTGGAATTCCAGTCCTATTTCCATATCTCTGATACGCCTTTTGTTCTATCCGTGGACAACCTCTAGTCAACCAGTGTTCATTGTTCAATTCCTTGCATATCTTGCATCCTGCTGATATTAATAAGCTCCTAAATGGTATTTCAATTCGTTTTTATTGTCTACCTACCTGCAAATAAAGATAAAGCAGAAATCACGGTGTAATAAAGTGGTGCGGTGCTTTTTACTGCATTACTGGAATAAACAATGAAGTGATTGTGCGAGGGAACTTTTATTTGCCTATATTTATAACCCTAACCTTGATTGCACAGAGGATTTTAAATCCTTTGGTCTCAATTCTTGTTTTGTAGGCTGATCAACTCACAGAAGAGCAAATCGCTGAGTTCAAAGAAGCCTTCTCCCTGTTCGACAAAGATGGAGATGGCACCATTACAACCAAGGAGTTGGGGACCGTCATGCGGTCTTTGGGTCAAAATCCCACAGAAGCTGAGCTCCAAGATATGATCAATGAAGTAGATGCTGATGGTAATTAATTTAAATTATGTGGTGGAGCTTTTAGCTAGTATAATTAATTAGCTATATGGCCAATTAATAACTGTGAAGGGTGAAACCCAGCTAATATTTCGACGTTTATCATCGAATTGGGTAAATAACGTTTGTAATTTGCTTGCAGGCAACGGCACGATTGATTTCCCTGAGTTCTTGACCATGATGGCCAGGAAAATGAAAGACACCGATAGTGAGGAAGAAATCAGAGAGGCGTTCCGAGTTTTTGATAAAGATGGCAACGGATTCATTTCAGCTGCTGAGCTTCGACATGTAATGACCAACCTCGGGGAAAAACTGACTGATGAAGAAGTGGATGAAATGATCCGAGAAGCTGACATTGATGGAGATGGTCAAGTCAATTATGAAGGTGAGTATTCATATTATACGTGCTGTAGCTTTATTGTTTTCTTCTCACGAATTATCAATCATATCATCATCATCAAGCTCATACTTTCATTTATCACAGTTCACTAAACATAATGATATCGTAGAGAGCAAGGGTTTTCTAACATTATTCAGCTAATAACGGCTTCAAATGACTGCCAATAAGCTACTCTAACTTTCCCATCTTAATTTGCATTGTTATCATCATGAACTGTGTGAGCAATACTTTAAGCGAAAATCATATTATTCAATGAAAGAGCCTGTAGAATTAAGTAAGCTTCATGTTTCGCTACATTCAAGTCAGAATTCAGGTATTTGAGGGAACTGACCCTTGACGTTCTTATTCATTTGACGGTCAAGCATGCATGAGTGATTTGATTTAAATCATCAGGATGCTATAGAGATAAATACAGGATTGCGTTACCTTTTAAGTGGATTCGTTTCGGATACGTCTTCTCTCAATTCTCGTACGATAGAGCTGAAGTTTGATTGATGTTGTATCTGGTGTCTGTCTTTTCTTATACTTTCTAAGTAGTGTAGAAATGTCAGAGTCAGATCATATGTCATGTCAGGGCCATATTTGGCTTCACAGGCGCTCACATGAATTCATAAAGAATACCAAGGACATTATTGTCTCGTGAAAACTGGATTATGAATAATAGTTTTTACGAAATTTTAGTTTTATTTACCTTAAAAATATATGTATAGAAAATGCCTTTTTACATTTAATGGGAATACAATGGGAATACATTTAATGTTCAAGTTAGAGAACATAGTTCTTTTATTTCTACTCTAAATTTATGGGTTCACATAATAAATAAATAAATAAATAATAGACCGTCTTTCATTCTCCCAGGTTGGAGTTGGATATTATTTTGTTGACATTTCTAAGCTTACCTTCTATTAGCCTAGTAGTACGGTTGACTATTTAAATAGAGAAGGAGCAAGAAAGCTCACTGGGCTCTAACTAGGCTCGGGCCCACATATTCAATTTGTTTTGCTAAAAACAGTGTGACAGAAAGGATAGAACGCATGTATGTCAGTTTGGCAGGAGCTTAGGGGATTGACTTTGATAGCAGATTTGGAATCAATTCAATTCATTCAATCCAAATGAATGGAATAAAACGATCTTATCTGTTAGAATCTGTTTTCTGTTTTATTTTGTTAGGATGTTTTTTTACTCTGGTTGCGCGGCCATGATTCTTACTAGCTGACCTAACGCAGCTGCCTCCTGTAGTGATAATCTTTAAAGCTTTTGTATTTATTGTGTACCCAAAGCTTGAGCTATTACTAGTGATTGCACATATAAATGAACATCAAAGGTTGCTGCTGTTTTATGTTAGGAACTATAGAAAATTATAAGTGTATATTAATGATCTTTTTTGTTGTAGTTTTTATAACAACTTCGGAGTGAAAGTAATGAGTAAAGAAGTAACATAAATATTAATTTAAATTTGAAAAAATAACTTTTTAGAAAGAAGTTAGTTTGTCCTCTTTTGTTTTCTCTTTGCTTACATCAATCTGCTCAATTCCAGACAAAAGAGAGTTTGGTCTTGCTGAGAAATAAAGAACCCTAGATTGACCTTGCTCCCGTTTTGTATCTGAATCGATTGATAAGCACAACCTTTTCATGAGACTGTCATTAATCTTGATATACAGATTGGATTTATGTTGTCTACACACACTTTACACAAAGAAGCTAGGAATACTCGTACAACATTACATGTCATGAACAGATAAAAGTAATAATTTTTCGCACATAGCAAAGAAAAAATGGCTATTGTTATCCCTTTTTATATATGATCTATACTGTCCATGTCCATTCGTTAAGATGATATTATTTATTGCGTCAACTTTTTTCCCGTTGGAGACAGCCAAGGTTTGCCTCTAACCCTCGTATATTATTGATTTGATTTTGAATGCTTCCTTTACTTTCACTCCATTGAGTTGAACTCACATACCACCACTGTTCTTCGTTGCAGTTCTAGAGGTGGTATTTAACCGCTACTATTGTTTTTTTCATATCCATTCCTATATTTCTTAGGATGCATGAATTTCCCTATCCGGCTGTGGAGAGCTCATTACTTAGACGTGTCGACATGTGTCAGTTCCATCGTTCATAATATATAGTGGTAGTGTTAACTGGAATTTTATTATATGGTTTCATTGCTGTATTGTAGGAGCTGATGTGAGTCGAGTAGGTTATAAGGTCCACTCATGTTCCCCAGAAAGTAATGCAATAATCAACAAGATTATATGATTAAGTGCTACTGCTGCTGCCATTGGTATCAGAACCCATAAGTTTACTCAGCCATGATAACTTTTGGCTCACGCAGTTCTCTTTTCTTTCCATTCTTTGAATGTTAGGTTCTTGCGTTTTTCTAGTATAGTAAGTAAGTAGCCTCGTGAGCTAGAAAAAGAATAAATTTTTTATGTAAATATAATTTGCAACCTGGCTGTTATCATCATTCTGAAGGAATATTTATTCCAGTTTAGTAAAGTAGAGAATACACGCTCGCTACTTACGTAGAGTCTATTAGTTCCCTTTGATAAGTAAGACATAAATTGGGCATTGTTCGACCATGTCTTTCATACGAAGTATAAACTATACAGCTTTGGATTAATATTTCTCCACTTTATTTGCTTAGCACATGAAAAAGTCTCGCACTCAGAAAAATGTACGACAGGAAGGATAGACGGATGATCGCAATATAATGAACTATCGAGAATGAGAAAGTAGTATCATTTAAATGCCCTGAACATGTACATTATATGGTTTTTGCATTCCCTAGATAGTTTGTACTATATAGATATTTTTGCACTGTTATTAGCACTTTCATTATTAAAAATAACGGTCGGACCATACAACTACAAAGTACAATATTCGTTGGTCTTGCATGCGTTCCTCTCTTGAGAGTCAAGACTTTAGTTAGAAAGTGTAAGCAAGTAAGTAACTACTGTGTAAGCTGCAAGCCGTGATCGATCTTTTTCGCCTTCTCTTTCTCCACTTCGTACATATACAGCTTGTAAAGGCAAGAATTTTACTCGTAAGTCTGTTTGCTCGGGCTTCATGTGGAGTAAGCATGTTGTGTTCAATTCAAAACTAGCTTGATTTTCATCCTCGCAGATTTTACTGTAGAAGGGGAAAGTAAACTGTTGGTTATATACGTTAGCATGGCTTTATAGCTCTCCACAGCCGGAAGACTAGGGAAGGGCACGGGATGATTCCTTGTAGATATTTCAAAGGAGTAAAATGTTATTGTCGCCTCCGGTAGAGTTGCTTATCATCATTTTGCTTGTTCATTCACTACTACTACAACTACTACTACCTCCTTGTTGTTTTATAATGTTTTTTCCCTTGAGCTGGTGGACCTTGAGAGGGAAAATCGCTTGACACGGAATATTTTTCATTCAAAGACATCAGACTTTAGTTTTATAGTATGAAAAATAGAATACATTTTTTGCCTATCAATGTCATTTTGCATCTAACAATTCAAAATTCATGGGGCAATCACATGGTACCTTAGTTTCAAGTATAAGCTGGGTTTGTTCTACCATTTTGCCGTAGGGTTGGGGTTAGTGATGGTGGTAGCGTAGTTGTTGTTCTTTTTCTTTCTCTCGGTATACAGGCGTTTCAGTTAGTAGTGAAATGGTTGGTTCCTATTCCGGCACAGCTTCTAGAGTTGTAGAAAGGCTGGAAGAAGCCAAAGCATGATGGGCTGCTAAAACTTTGTCTACATTAGTGTTACTCTCGTACTCACTAGTGCTCACATTCTAGCCAAATGAGTAGGAAGCAAGTTTTTGGTCATATAGTGGTATAGTAATAGGACTACTTTTGGGACTAGGGAAAGTCGTAGATGAGAAGAGAAAGGGAGAAAAGAAAGTACACATACATAGACTACTACCACATATACACATACAGGGCGTAGTTTCCTTCAATCGATTTTGTAAGGATCATGATGGCGTAGCTTGGGCTAGATTGGTTGAATGTTAACTTTCCGTTCAGTACTGTGTTGTGTTGGGCTATGGGTAGAATTAATATTCTTTTTCAAGCTCACGGATACATATAGTTATGGGCAAAGTGAGTTGACGTCGCATGTGAAAGGCTCTTTTTTTCGTGGATGTTGTGATTGCTTTCATTTGCTCGTATTCTGTGTGTGCGCTGCTAGTGTATTATACTACTAGTTTTTAAAGGATTCCAGCATGAGCTTTGTTTGGTTGGAAGTAGCTGTTGCGCCTTGTCTTTTTTTCTCCTGTCGCACTAATGCCTCAGCCTCTGTGCCTTCCCTTTTAGTTCTATGAATGATGATAATGGAATTGGTTTTCTCCTTGTAGTTTATACTAGCTAGCGCTTAAATGGAATGTCTGTAGACTACGAATTCTCTTTAGATTAGCTGGTTTCTATTTGAAGGAACGGATGTGATTCACTAGTAGTTTGAAACTATAGTACTTTAGTATCATATAGTAATGCTGGTTGACAAAAATGAAGATCCCAATTGGGCATTGGGTGAAAGGAACAGCCTTTTTATGAAAGCTTTTCTGGCATGTAGGGCTGGATTTTTTTTGTTTTTGGTTACAAAGTTTTTTCCTTATGAGGCTGGTTGTGTGCAATGGTATCCAACTAGATGGAATGAAATCTTAATGGTACCGGGATTAATAATTATGTAAATAATACATGGTAGAATTGTTTTCTTTTTTCGTGTAATGAGTTGTGTTTTTGTATGTGATTTGGAAAGCTGTATCGAGAAAAACTTTTTGTTTCACATGTTTTTTTGTACATATGGTACTAAATACTATGCATGGTAGGTACTACTTGATGGATTTCTCAACAGCTTTTTCTTGACTCCAGCATCGCTTAGCATTCATGGAGCAATGGAAATACAGATGTTTACCTTGTGTCTTCACTTTCCTGAATGAAGTTTTGCTCCCTGTATTTAGAGGTCACTACCGTTTCTTAGCGTTGATATAGCATGGTGACCGCATTTCTTCGATTGCTTGCATCCTGCTAGCTAACCTAGTCCTTGTAGGAAATAGAGACGTGTGTGGTTTTTATATAGGCCTAGAATAGTGAACCTTTTGTGTAGGTCATTCCTAATAGCTATGTGGAGGGGATAAATGCTATGTATAAGTATATGGGATTGAAGGGATGAGTGAAAGTTGAGTTTTACTACTGGAATGAAGCAGTGGCTTAAAAAGGCAAAGATTTATGATGTGACAGAGATGAATGTTTGGGTCGTTAGGTCTCATGTGTTTGATTTGTATGGATGTTGTCTTGCGAATGTAAAACAGCAGAGGGAAATCGTTTTGCCATTTTAGTGGAGTATATTGTATAATATAAAATGGTCGAGACATCATTTGGTCTCCCTGTGGAGTTCTTTATCACTTTTCTGAATACATCTGTACTGTAGCAACTGGAAGGATCGGCAGAGTACAATGTAGTATTTAAGCAGACAAAGGGGAAATGGTTGAAACTGATTTGAATTCATCTTATGGCTTCTAATATTAATTATTTTATTTTAATTTAAGTCGGGTATTTTTATAATGGTTTGATGCGTTTGAGAATTGTATTTAGTAGTAACATACTTGAACTGCTTTGCTTTGTAAAAGCCAGTGACGTTCATACTTTCTTTAGTATTGTAAAGAAAATTTCGCCAGCGAATCAAATACATGGCATATTGGTGGACTGCGTGCTCCATTACCTTTACCTGCATTATTACATTTTTTGTATCTTTGTGCATGTGAGTATATAAAAAGAAGTTAGCGGGTATTTTTGTTCTTTTTCCAATATTTTGTGTGGGCAATCACGCAGTACAACACGATATAGAAAAAAATTGATAGTGATATTGAATGGCATACGTAAAAGTTGTTAGATTGACGTCACACCCGAATAAGTATAAAATGATGATAATAATAGTGTATAATAAATATAAAGCTGATTCCTTCACTAATTATTTTTTCTACATTTCTTGTCTGTTTTTTTGTTGTTGCAGAATTCGTAACGATGATGACATCAAAGTGAATTAATGAAGACAGATACATAAGCCCTTCTATGATTCAAGAGAGAGGAGACATTTTTAGTGCGAGTATATATGTTTGGATGTTAGAGTTTTGATGAGAGGTACACCGATTACTACAACTACTACTATTATAACTATTACTTCTATACTACTACTACTATGTTATTATCATACCACAAAAAAAAAGTACTACTACTATAATTACCACGCAGTTTGCTCTGCATTCAATTTCTGTATCAGGTATAATTGTGAGAAAACTTTCTCCATCTCTGGATAATATGGCATAATAATATCAATGAAAAAAGTTTAGATTGGTATCTCTTTCAGAAACAGTTTCTTGGATTCAGTTTGTAATAATCTGGTACAAGTGATAGCATAGTTCTTCTTTCGTCTTTGTTTTTACATAAACATACGGTGCACTATATAACTATCTCTAATGGTAATACAATTTGGTAGGATTTTCTTCTCTGCGTTCACAAAAAATTAAGCGTGTGAGTTGAAATGAGAGTATGATCATTCATGGTAATATTAGCTGATTAATGCTCGCTCGCACGTATTTTCCATGAATATGAGTTCTAGTTATTTACATGACACCAAAAGTTAGAAATTCGTAGTACACGAGTATTATCACTACAATACTTAAATTATCACTGGTTTCCGTATGTTGAATAAATTTTCGGGTTGTAGGTATTCTGATGATAACCTCAAAGAAAACATCTTGTCGTCCATGCATTCATTGATTGATTTTTGTGTAATATTTTAAGTAAAGTAAACCTTCTCATCATAATATGGTACTCTACACCGCGTTATCTTTGCACTGGGTGATTTCTTGATCATGAATGCATTTGTTTTGTTCGGAAGGCAAAAAAAAAACCAGTGAAAGTTATGAATTAAAAAAACGTGGTTAAAGGTGTTGATAACTGGTTAGTTTAGAGATTGTAAAGCTTGTTTTGTAATAGGAAAAGACGAGGAAACCAAATGATTGTTACTATACTACTATTATTCTCCCATTCATGCATTTCCATTTTTCATATGAATTATTTGCTTTACCGACGTAATAATCTTATTATGTATTATCATTTTCTTTTTGTGCTATTATTATATTAATAACGTTCGTATAATGGTAAGGGTGCACTTTGTATGACATATGGAGTGAAGTGTTTTTCACACAGGACACACGTTGTTGTTGAATAAAAGGGTAGATTTTTTAGCATCTAAGTTGTACTCGTTCGATTATAGTACTATTATTACTACTACTACTGTATCTGTAATATGGCTACTATTATTTTAGTTTAGCTATGGTATGTAGTTAGTAATAGTAATAATCATTACTATTGTTCTTTCTTGTGTTTTTTTGTTCGACCTGTCTGCTGGTTTAATTATGTAGCAGCAGTCATCAGCATCATATGATTATGATTAGAATTAATAATAGTAAAAGAGACTACTACTGCAAGCTGGTTGGTTCAATTCTTCATTTCATCCGGATGTGAATGACTACAACTACTATGAATACATTTAGACTCTCCTTTAATAAAACTTCTTGTGTGCGCATGTTATAACGATTGAATGGTCCTTTTTTTCTTGTGATTTGATTGATGTATTGTATGAAAGCGGTTTAAGATGTATAAAAACTAATGTATAATACTACTATACAAATTACCTGTTTCCCTGCTCCTCTCACACATCACATCACATGATACGATGATGATTCAATTCTTTCACTTGCATCGTATAAGACGTCGTCATTGTTGCATGAGATGTAGTCAATCAATCAAAAAAATTATGCTTAAAAATTTTCTTCAGTGAATGAATAGGTAACTTGTACTATTGGAGTCACATCATATTATGGGATTTTTATTAGATGTTAGTGTCAGTCACCAGTCGTAAACTTGTTCTATCTTTCAAAATTGTACCATTACCAAAAAATGTTACATTAAACTACACATAATATTTTAAGAAAAATGATAGCTTTAAATCTATTAAAAATCACACATGTAGTAGTTTAAAATATCATCTCTGGAATTGAAGCAGTAAAGTAAGTATAGAGGTGAAACAGTGTTCAGTCTCCATTCATTTGCCATTTATTAACCGCATATTCACCATTTTAAGGTTTGCTTATGTAGATAATCATCATTTTAATGGTTGCTTTTCTACCAAATAACTCAAAGGCATATCTCGAAAATAAGTCAAGAAAATTACCTTGTATAAACTATAAACTAAATAAATATCTCCCAGGAAAACAGAAGCAAAGTATGCAAATAAATTGACACAGTTTAATTAGTGTGGAGTATAGCTCGTGAAGTGCTGCCAAAGAGTGAGGAGAAAGTTAGATTGCGGTGATCCAATTTACTGGGTTCACTTAGACGCTTTTATGTCTGTAGCAATCTTAGTTCCATTGAATGCAAAAACAAATACATGAATAATTGAATTTAGAGAAGACGACAGCTCCTACCCATTATTCATTCACAATTGGGAAAGCCCCGATTCACCATTGTATCTGTTGAGGTATAATTCTAAAGTTCTCGTTTCACGTATTCACGTGACATGATTCATGATTATTATATTGAATGTAGTTTTATGCTTTAATTTTATCATTTATTTATCATAAGTTCCCTTTTTCTGCCTTGAACAGTGAATATACAAAAAAAATTTAGTTTTAACATGATATTTAAGTTACTTATGCTTTTTTATCATCATGTTTCGATCCCGAGGATTCCACTATCACTGGTAGTCCGTACTCATCCACCGCAATACCCTCCTAATAGTTCGTCGTTGTGGAAAATATAGTGATTTGTAATTAAAGCATCGGAATAATTATGGGATTCTACCAAGCGCACAGTTTCTCATTTCCCATCGGCTAACCTTATTAGTGAATTTGCAGAGCTGCGGTGCACCACTTGTACTAGACTCGGGAACGCCCATGGGACTTTCCTTATCCGACATAGTATTTATGGCAGCAGTACCTATGGCTGCATCCAGGTAAGAAGTGTCTTCTTGCAAAATTGGATCATCTCCTAAAGCATCCAATTCGGCTTGTAGGTCGTCATCATCAATCATAGGTAGATCATAGTCTTGAGAAAATACACCTTGAACTTCATTGGATATTTCGGCCAGTTCTGATAATTCGTCTTGAATTTTCTTTACAATGAAAAATTAAAGGCTTGCTGTGTAAGAATGTATATCAAGGCAGTACTGCAAACTTTATTCACAGTTGAAGAATGAAAAAAATCTAGTATATTCGAGCAGAATTCAAGACCTTAAACTGAATAGGTCGAATTATTATGCATATCACATTACATGGATCCTCCTAAATGGATTTTTGGTAGACTTACTTCAATATCGTCTATATTCGTTTTTTTGAATTCCTTCTTCATCTGCTTTGTACCCGTTGCCATTGCCTTGTAAATTACATTGCTATCCTGTGCTGTCCGAAGTGACATAGTAGCTTGCTCCATATTGAAGGACCGTTGCCGTAAACTCTCTGCTTGATTATCTAACCTGAAAATTAGAGTTTGATGTTTCGTAGATAGTTTAAGCATGTAGTAGGTCTCCGTTCTTCTATACTTGAAATATGGAGTGCCTATATGAGAACTTATTGCTGACTCTCTGTAGGAAATGAAGATTGATTTCAGTAAAATAATGCATTACAGTTTTTTTCGTTGAATAATTCTTAAGGCTTTTTGCCGCAAAAGATTTTTTCCCGGCCCGTCTTTCACTTTCGTCATCTGCTCCCGAATATTTCTCAGTTCTTTATCGCAGTCACTGACTTTTTTGTCTGTCTCGTCGACTTTTTTATCCACCTATGCATATTTTCTTTACTTAATCGTTGTTACAGGCTATGTAGCATCATTTACCAATGCGCTGCAATGTCGTATAAGGATCATAAATATGACAATGATCATTTAAACTTGGTTAGAGTGGAGCAAAAGGTGCGCTGGACTTTGAAAAAATGTGGAGATATGGATTCCTCCCAATAACCCCAATAATATACGCATCAATAATTCAAAAGGTCTCGACGAGTACAACAACTTTAATGCAAAATATGCAACTGATAAAAATATTGGATTACTAACTGAGTTTATGCAACCTTGAAGATCCAGTGCTGGCGTTTTTGGCTTTGTTCTACCGAGTAATCTATCCATTGTGCAGACGTGCACAGATAAATATTCGGAAATTCTGAAATTGGAGAATTTTGTGTGAGTCCTAAGATTTATCAGTATAGGTAAAAGCATTGATTTGCTTTTTCAAATAATTAGTCAATGTCAGCATGGGAATGAATAAATTATCTTAACACACTTCAAGTTATTAATATTATATATTATGTAAAATATGCGATTTAAAAAACCCAATAAGAAATATTAGACAGAGATAGATACATGAACGGAATACAAAAAATAAGTAAAGTACGCGTTTTATATTGAACCATGAACTATTTATTACTAGGTAAGAAATCACAAAGCCATTGACATATTCTTATCATTATCATATCTTAACATTTTTTCACAGGCGTACACTTTAAACTGAATAAATAAAGCCGTGCGTTCCCAAATGAAAAGTGCGTACACTTCGATCTTACAAAGCAAACTTAAAAAAAATACTTCCACACCGAGCATTTATGGATAATGTATGGTACGTAAATATGTACCAGATGCCGGATAGAGTACAACGACTTATATGAATCCAGATCTGAACTACTAGTAACTAGTAGATTTTATAAAACCAGATAGAATTATGATGATGGAAGCTTTTAAAATCAATTTTACACAATTGAATTGAACTGTCCAATCACAGTATACACGCAATTAAGTGACACATTTCCTACTGTTATGTTAGTTGATCTGTTAATGGCTTCCTTGATTACACATATTTCACAAGAAATTAGTAGAAATTGCAAAAGTACATGATGAAGAGCATACCAAAGTACATTCAGTGATGTGGTACAAAAATCTCAAAAGGCTTAAGACGCTGGGACTTTAGGTAGTCCAAATTCATCCACCTCTACTCCTTCCTACATCAATACAAAAATTTGGACATTTAATTTCGACGCCGCAAAATAAAATGTAAACTGACTTAAAACTGTGTTAAAATTTTTACCCTATTAGAAACTGACGGATCAGAAATATCTCTATCAGGTGCATTAGGTGCCTTCACCGCATCATCCAGATACGAAGTATCGTCATCTAGGGCAATTTCATCCCCCAAGGCATCCAATTCAGCCTCCAGTTCGTCATCATCAACTTCAGGCATATTGTAACTTCTACCAAGAGCATCTTGAACTTCATCAGTTAGTTCTAAGACATCTGCTAATTCGTCTTGCACATCCTGAACAAATACAATATCGCACATAAAGATGATTGCAAAGTGCAGCAACCATGTGCAGCATTCGGTTGGTTTTAGTAACCAATTATTATGCAGCTAAATTCTTACGTCGATTTTGTCGATATTTATTTTCTTGTACTCTTTCTTGATTTCTTTGACACCTGTTTTCATCGCTCCAATTACAACTTGCGTGTCTTTCGCCGATTGAATTGCCATCGTCGTTTGTTCCATATTAAAAGACTGTTGCCTCATATTATCACATTGGGTATCGAACCTACAGAACATGCCGTTTTTGTCAATAAAAATAAATTGAGAAACAAAAACAGTACACTTGTTATTATTAAATCATCTCATAAAATAGCATACGCCTTTTTCCTTTGAAGAACTCGTAGAGCTTTCTGTTTAAGGGCATTTTTCGCCGGTCCTTCTCTCATTTTCTTCATTTGTTCTCTGATTTTACGCAATTCCGCCTCGCACTGGGCGGCTTTACGCTCTAGCTCTTCCGCTTTTTTGTCCACCTTAATAT
>Ga0210040_10002825_pt1 | contig 24082 bp, 24 predicted proteins | sample CryGeyCG12114_NA_FD_185462 | JGI IMG/M metagenome (GOLD analysis project Ga0210040, IMG submission 185462) | Groundwater microbial communities from aquifer - Crystal Geyser CG19_WC_8/21/14_NA (SPAdes) (version 2) | ecosystem: Environmental > Aquatic > Deep subsurface > Groundwater | place: USA... | reverse complement strand
CCTGTGGCTCGCCAACGCCGCCGCCGCCAATGCCGCCGCGCAGGCCATCGGCGATGGCGCCGGCGCGCGCCTGCGGCATGCCGTGGAGGCCAACGAGGTGTTCGTGAAGCTCACCCCCGCCGAGCGCGCATTGCTGCGGGCACAGGGCTTCGCCTTCTACGACTGGGACGAGGGCACGGCGCGCTTCGTCACCGCCTGGAACACACGCGACGAGCATGCCGGCGCACTCGCCCGCGCCCTGGCGGCGCTGTGACTTCGCCTGCCTCGGGGCCTCGGACGGAAGCTCCGGACGCGCCCCCTCCCCGCCACGCGCTGCTGCGGCCGGGCGTGGCTATCCCGTTCCTGCTGGTGGCGCTGATCTGGGGTTCGACCTGGTTCGTCATCCAGGACCAGCTCGCCGCCGCGCCGCCGAGTTGGTCGGTCGCCTACCGCTTCGGCATCGCCGCCATCGCCATGTTCGCGCTCGCTGCCCGCGCGCCCGGCGGCCTGGCGATGCCCCCGCGCGAGCAGCTGATGGCGGCGGGCATCGGCCTCGCGCAGTTCTGCCTCAACTTCAACTTCGTCTACCGGGCCGAGCAATACGTGACTTCCGGCATCGTGGCGGTGCTGTTCGGCCTCCTGATGGTGCCCAACGCCATCCTCGCGCGCCTCTTCCTGGGCGTGCCGATCGCGCCGCGCTTCGTGATGGGCACGCTGGTCGCGCTGGGCGGCATCGCCTTGCTGCTCGCGCACGAGTTCCTCGAGGCACAAGTGGGCGGCAAGGTCGCGCTGGGTATCGGGCTGACCGCACTGGGGCTCCTGTCCGCTTCCACCGCCAACGTGTTGCAGGCCAGCGAGCGGGCGAAGCGCCGGCCACTCACCGTGCTGCTCGCCTGGGCGATGCTGTGGGGCACGGTGATCGACGCCGGCTTCGCCTTGGCGATGGACGGAGCGCCGGTGCTGCCGGCCGATGCGCGCTACTGGGCCGGCGTGCTCTACCTGGCGCTGATCGGCTCGGTGGTGACCTTCCCGCTCTATTTCGGCCTCATCCGCGACATCGGCCCGGGCCGCGCGGCTTATAATGGCGTGATGACCCCCATCGTGGCGATGGCGCTTTCGACGCTGTTCGAAGGCTATGTCTGGTCCGGCCTGGCGGTCGCGGGCGCGGTGCTGGCGATGGCCGGGCTGCTGGTGGCCTTGCGGGGGCGCACCGTGGCCAAGCCCGTCAGCGAATGAGCGCGCGCAGCCCCTCGCGATAGGTCGGGTAGCGCGGCCGCCAGCCGAGCAGGCGCTTCGCCCTGCCGTTCGCCACCCGCCGGTTCTCCGCATAGAAGCCGCGTGCTTCTGGAGACAGCGCCGCCTCCTCCAGGCGCACCAGCGGCGGCGGGTCGATCCGCAGCAGCCGGCACGCCTCCTCGATCACCGCATTGTTGCTCGCGGGCAGGTCGTCGGCGAAATTGTAGGCGCCCGGCGGCGCGTCGAGCCCGGCGATCACGCCTGTGGCGATGTCCTCTACGTGCACGCGGCTGAACACCTGCCCGGGCACCTCGATGCGCCTGGCGGTGCCTTGCGCGATCCGCTCCAGCACGCTGCGCCCCGGACCGTAGATGCCCGGCAGGCGGAACACCCGCGCGCCCAGCGCCAGCCAGGCGGCATCGCAGGAGGCGCGCGCCGAGCGCCGGCCGGTGCCGACGGGAGCGCTCTCGTCCACCCAGGCGCCGCCGGTATCGCCATAGACACCGGTGGAGGAGAGGTAGCTCAGCCTCTGCCCGCTCAACGACGCACCATATCTCGCGAGCACCGGATCCTCGCCGCTGACCCGGTCCGGCGGCACCGAGGAGAGCACGTGCGTCGCGCCCGCCAGCGCCGCTTCGACAGCGCCCTGGTCGTCGAAGGCGACGTCGCCCGTAGCCCCGGTGGAGGCGACGCTCATTCCCCGCGCCAGCGCCGCCGCACGCACCCGGAGCGCGCTGTAGCCGAGCCCGAAGATGAAGAGGTGTCCGCTCGCCACTTTTGTGTCTCCCGCGCGTTCTACAAGCTGGACGGCGTAACCAAAGGACCTAGACCAAGACTCATGGACATTGCCCGCACCCCCGCCACGCCCGACGGCAATCCCGAGATGGCCGATGCCGCGGTGGAGCCCAAGGCGCCGTTCGAGATCCATCGCAAGGATTACAAGCCTTACCCCTGGCTGGTGCGCGAGGTGCGGCTCGACTTCGCGCTGGGGATCGAGCGCACGCGGGTGCAGTCCGCGCTCACCGTGGAGCGCAATCTGGCGGCGGAGCCCAGCCCCACCATCCGCCTCAACGGCGATGGCCTGACGCCGGTGGCGGTCAAGGTGGACGGTGCGCAGGTCGGCAGCTGGGCGATGGACGGGCCCGACCTGCTGGTCACGCTGCCCGATCCCGCCGCGGGCTCGACCGCCTGGCTCGTCGAGGTCACGACCGAGATCGACCCTTCCGCCAACAGCCAGCTGATGGGCCTCTATGCCTCCAATGGCATGCTGTGCACGCAATGCGAGGCCGAGGGCTTCCGCCGCATCACCTTCTTTCCCGACCGGCCGGACGTGCTCTCCACCTACCGGGTACGGCTCAGCGGCGACAAGGCGCTGTTCCCGGTGCTGCTGTCCAACGGCAATCTCGTGGACACGGGCGACGGCGCGGCTGGCGATGGGGACGGCACGCACTGGGCCGAGTGGCACGACCCCTGGCCCAAGCCGTCCTACCTGTTCGCCCTCGTCGCGGGCAATCTGGTGGCGCGGCGCGATAGCTTCACCACCATGTCGGGCCGCACGGTGGCGCTGGCCATCTGGGTGCGCGCCGATGGCAACGACCTCGAGCGGACCGCCCACGCGATGGACTCGCTCAAGAAGTCGATGGCCTGGGACGAGGAGGTGTTCGGCCGCGAATACGACCTCGACACCTTCAACATCGTCGCGGTGAGCGATTTCAACATGGGGGCGATGGAGAACAAGGGGCTCAACGTCTTCAACACCAAATACGTGCTCGCCGACCCCGAGACCGCCACCGACGGCGATTACGACGCGGTAGAGGGCGTTATCGCGCACGAGTACTTCCACAACTGGTCGGGCAACCGGGTGACCTGCCGCGACTGGTTCCAGCTGTCCTTGAAGGAAGGCTTCACCGTCCTGCGCGATCAGCTGTTCAGCCAGGACATGGGCTCGGCGCCCGTGAAGCGGATCGAGGACGTGCGCGTGCTGCGCTCGGTCCAGTTCCCCGAGGATTCGGGCCCGCTCGCACATCCGATCCGGCCCGATTCCTTCCGCGAGATCAGCAATTTCTACACCTCCACCATCTACAACAAGGGCGCCGAGGTGATCCGCATGATGCGCACGATGGCGGGCCCGCAGGCCTTCCGCGCGGGCTGCGACCTCTATTTCGAACGCCATGACGGCCAGGCGGCGACCTGCGAGGATTTCGTGCGCGCCATGGAAGACGGCGCCGGGCTCGATCTCGCGCAATTCCGCCGCTGGTACGGCCAGGCGGGCACGCCGCGCATCAGCGTGCGGATGGAACACGAGGACGATTGCGTCACCCTGCACCTCACCCAGAAGGTGCCGCCCACGCCCGGCCAGCCGGACAAGCAGCCGATGGTGGTGCCGCTGCGCCTCGCTTTGTTTGATCGTGACAGCGCAAGCCACGACAACGAGCAGCTGGTTCTGCTGGAGGACGAGGCGCTGAGCGTGGAGTTCGCCGGCTTCGCCAAGCCGCCGGTGCTCTCGCTCAACCGCGGCTTCTCCGCGCCGGTGGCGATCGAGCGCGACATCGCGCGCGAGGACCTGGTGTTCCTCGCCGCGCACGATGACGATCCCTTCGCCCGCTACGAGGCGATGCAGGACCTGGTGGTGAGCCATCTGTGCGAGGCGGTCGCGGGTAGGCTGGGAGACAATGAGCGCCTCGAAGCGCGCGCGGCCATCGGCACCGCCTTCGCCGCCGTGCTCGACGATGCCGCGCTCGATGATCTCATGCGCGGCGAGCTGATGATCCTGCCTGGCGAAGGCTATCTTGCCGAGCAGATGCCGGTGGCCGATCCGGCCGCGATCCATGCCGAGCGCAGCGCCTTGCGCACCTGGCTTGGCCAGGAGCTCGGCCCGCGGCTGCAAGCGCTGCACGAGCGGGCCGGCGCGGTGCCCTACGGCATGAGCGCCCAGGCCCGCGGCGCGCGCAAGGTCAAGACCCAGGCGCTCGCCTTCCTCGCCGCCGCCGACGAGCGCACGGGCGCCGAGCTCGCGGCCGCGCAATATGACGGCGCCGACAACATGACGGACCGGCAGGGCGCGCTGATGGTGCTGTCGGGACTGCGCTCGCCCCAGCGCACGCACAAGCTGCTCGATTTCTACCAGCGCCACCAGGGCAATGCGCTGGTGATCGACAAATGGTTCGCCATCCAGGCGAGTTCGCCGCATCCCGGCACGCTCGAGCACGTCAAGGCGCTCGCACGGCACCCGGATTTCACGCTGCGCAATCCCAACCGCGTGCGCTCGCTCTACATGCCGTTCACCGGCACGGCGCAAGGCTTCCACGACCTCGCCGGGGAGGGCTACCGGATGATAGCCGACCTCATCCTCGAGCTCGATCCGCTCAACCCGCAGACCGCCGCGCGCTTCGTCCCCCCGCTCGGCCGCTGGCGGCGGATCGAGCCGGTGCGCGCGGCGCTGATGCGTGAGCAGCTTGAGCGCATCGCCGCCGCCCCGGCGCTGTCGCGCGACACGCACGAGCAGGTCACCCGCAGCCTTGGCTGAGCCGGTCGAGATCATCCGCTCGGAGGTGCTCGCGGGCATCCCGCACGGCTTCCTCGGGCGGCGCGGCGGCGTCTCCACGGGCGAGTTGGTCGGCCTCCAGGTGGGCCTGGGCGCGGGCGACGATTTCGATGCCGTGGCCGAGAACCGGCGCCTGGCGGCGGACGCCGTATGCAAGGATTGCGACCTGGTCACCGTCTACCAGGTCCATTCGGCCGAGGTCGCGCTGGTGGCGCGCCCCTGGCCCGAGCTCGGCCGCCCGCGCGCCGATGCGATGGTGTGCGACGAGCCGGGCATGATGCTCGCCATCGTCACCGCCGATTGCGCGCCCGTGCTCCTCGCCGACCCACAAGCGGGCGTCATCGGTGCGGCCCATGCCGGCTGGCGCGGCGCGGTGGGCGGGGTGATCGGCAATACGGTCGCCGAGATGTGCGCGCTGGGTGCGCGGCGCGAGCGAATCGCGGCCGCGATCGGCCCGTGCATCGCCCAGGCCAGCTATGAGGTAGACGAGGCCTTCCGTGCCGGCTTCGCGCCGGAGGACGAGCGCTTCTTCGCACCCGGCCGCGCGGGGCACCTGCAATTCGACCTGCCCGGCTACGTCGCGGCACGGCTGGAGCATGCGGGCGTGGGGTGGATCGAGCGGCTGGACCTCGATACCTATGCCGATCCGCAGCGGTTCTATTCCTATCGCCGCGCCACTCATCGCGGGGAGGCCAATTACGGGCGCCAGTTCTCAGCTATCGTGCTGCCGGGCTGACGGCGCCGCGCATTCGTGCACGCGGCGATCCGGCCTCCGCTGCGCTGTCACGATAACGCCAAAAAGGCGGGTTGGCATCGCCGCGAGCCTCGTCTATCAGCCGGCCGGGTCGCCGCCCCCGACCGGGTCCGGCGTGCGGCTGTCAGGCATTTTCGATAAGCGATCGCGTGGACGAGGGGTTCGCCGCGCACCGCCAGGCAAGGCAGGGTAATGGCAACCACGACGGGGACCATCGAGACCGAAACCGGCCCCGAGAATGGGGCTGCCGGAATGGTCGAGGGAGGCGTTCGCCGCCGCGACTTCCTTGAGATAGCCGCCGTTTCCGCCGCAGGCCTTGGCGGCCTCGTCACGCTGCTCCCGCTGATCTCGCAGATGGCCCCTTCCGCCGACGTGCTTGCAGAGAGCACGACCGAACTGGACATCTCGGCCATCGAGGCCGGCCAGGCCATCAAGGCCGTGTTCCGCAAGCAGCCGCTGTTCGTGCGCATGCTGACGCCGGCCGAGATCCAGGCGGCCGATGCGGTCGATGTCGGCGATCTGCGTGATCCGCAGACGCTGGAGGAGCGCACCAAGGACGGTCGCACCAACGTGCTCATCACCATGGGCGTGTGCACGCACCTGGGCTGCGTGCCGCTGGGCGCCGCGGAAGGTGAGAACAAGGGCGAGTTCGGCGGCTATTTCTGCCCCTGCCACGGCTCGCACTACGATACCGCCGGGCGCATCCGCAAAGGCCCGGCTCCCGCGAACCTGGTGGTGCCGGAATACGCGTTCACCAGCGATACCACCGTCGTAATCGGTTGAGGCGAAAGAGCGCGCAATGAGCTTCCCCTGGGCCCGCCACTACCAGCCGGTCAATCCGGTCATGCGCTTCTTTGACGAGAAGCTGCCGCTGCCGCGCTTCGTCTACAACGCAGTGGGCGCAGGCTATCCGGTGCCGCGCAACCTCAACTACTTCTGGAATTTCGGCGTGCTGGCGGGCTTCTGCCTGGTCCTGCAGATCGTCACCGGCGTGGTGCTGGCCATGCACTATGCGTCCAACGCCAACGTCGCATTCGAATCCGTCGAGCACATCATGCGCGACGTCAATTGGGGCTGGCTGATGCGCTATGCGCACGCCAATGGCGCCAGTTTCTTCTTCGTCGTCATCTACATCCACATCGCGCGGGGCATGTTCTACAGCTCCTACAAGGCGCCGCGCGAGATGATCTGGCTGATCGGCGTGGTCATCTTCCTGCTGCTGATGGCCACTGCCTTCATGGGCTACGTGCTGCCCTGGGGGCAGATGAGCTTCTGGGGGGCCAAGGTCATCACCGGCCTGTTCAGCGCCATCCCGCTCGTCGGCGAGCCGCTGCAGATCTGGCTGCTGGGCGGCTACGCGCCGGACAATGCCGCGCTCAACCGCTTCTTCTCCTTGCACTTCCTGCTGCCCTTCGTGATCGCGGGCTGCGTCATCCTGCACATCTGGGCGCTGCACATCCCGGGCTCGTCCAACCCCACGGGCATCGAGGTCAAGGACGAGAGCGACACCGTGCCGTTCCACCCCTATTACACGGCCAAGGATGGCTTCGGGCTCGGCGTCTTCCTGCTGATCTACCTCGCAGTGGTGTTCTTCGGTCCCAACATGCTGGGCCACCCGGACAATTACATCCCGGCCAACCCGCTCTCCACGCCGGCGCACATCGTGCCCGAGTGGTACTTCTGGCCCTTCTACGCCATCCTGCGCGCCTTCACCGGCGACCTCACCATCCCGTTCCTTGGCGTCGCGCTGCTGCCGGCCAAGCTGCTCGGCGTGCTGGCGATGTTCGCGGCCATCCTGGTGTGGTTCTTCCTGCCCTGGCTCGACCGCTCGCCGGTGCGCTCGGGGCACTACCGGCCGCTGTTCCGCAAGTTCTTCTGGTTCGGGCTGCTGCCGTGCATGGCATTGCTGTTCTACTGCGGCGGCGCGCCGGCGGAGGAGCCCTATGTGATGCTCAGCCAGCTCGCCACCGCGTATTACTTCGCCCACTTCCTGGTGATCCTGCCGATCGTCTCCTCGATCGAGAAGCCCGAGCCGCTGCCGTTCTCGATCACCGAGGCGGTGCTTGGCCACGGGGCCAACGACAAGGAAGTGGTCAAGGGCGAGTACGCCGAACCGGTCGCGGTCTGAGCGGCGGCAAGAGCTTCAAGGGAATATCGCGACGATGATCCGCCTCGCTGGCATCCTGATCGGCCTGTTCTTCGTCGGCTGCGTTCTGCTGTGGTCCTTTGTGCCCGGCGTCGCCACCGTCCTGGGCCAGGGCTCCTTCGTCGAGCCGACGGCGGAGCACGAGTTCCATCGTGACCCCAAGCACGTCTCCTTCCAGCACGACGGCGCGTTCGGCACCTGGGACATCGGCCAGCTCCAGCGCGGCTTCAAGGTGTACAAGGAGGTCTGCTCGGCCTGCCACTCGCTTAAGCTGGTGTCCTTCCGCAATCTGGCGCAGCTGGGCTACTCCGAAGGCCAGGTGAAGGCCGAGGCGGCCAGTTGGCAGGTCCCCGGCGTCGATCCGGTCACCGGCGAGGCCGCGAGCCGCCCTGCGGCCCCGACCGACTACTTCCCCTCGCCCTACCCCAACGACGTCGCCGCGCGCGCCGCCAACAACAACGCCATCCCGCCCGACCTGTCGCTGATCACCAAGGCGCGCCACCACGGCCCCGCCTACGTCTACTCGCTGCTGACCGGCTACCAGCCCCCCGAGCCCGAGCTGCTGGCCGAGTTCCCCGACGCAGCGCCCGGCGAAGGGCTCTACCACAACCCCTATTTCGCCAACCTCAACATCGCCATGGCCCCGCCGCTCGCCGCTGACGGCCAGGTGGAGTTCGACGACGGCACCGTCTCCACGGTCGACCAGATGGCCAAGGACGTGGCGGCCTTCCTCACCTGGACCGCCGAGCCCACGCTGGTGAAGCGCAAGCAGACCGGCTGGCCGGTGCTCGGCTTCCTGCTGTTCGCCACCGTGCTCGCCTGGTTTGCCAAGAGAAGTGTGTGGGCCTCCGCCAAGCCGAGCAAGCGCCACGACTAGGCGCAAGGCGGATCGCCCAGAGCCTTCCCGGACCGCGCCGTCATGCTGAGTTGCGATGAACTCAAGGCGCTGGTCCGCACGGTTCCTGACTTCCCGGCTGCGGGCATCCAGTTCCGCGACATCACCACGCTGATCGCGCATGGCGATGGCCTTGCCTCGACCATCGAGCACCTCGCCGACCTCGCGGCACCGGCGCGAGCGGCGGCGGTCGCGGGGATCGAGGCGCGCGGCTTCGTCTTCGGGGCGGCGCTGGCCATCCGCCTGGGCATCGGCTTCGTGCTGCTGCGCAAGGCCGGCAAGCTGCCCGTCTCCACCATCTCCACCGCGTACGATCTCGAATACGGCTCGGCCAGCATGGAGCTCGATCCGGGCATTGTGGACCAGGGCGAGCGGATCATCCTGATGGACGACCTCCTCGCCACCGGAGGCACCGCGCGCGCGGGCATCAGCCTGCTGCGCCGCGCCGGCGCGGTGGTGGAGCACGCGCTTTTCGTCATCGACCTACCAGAACTCGGCGGCGGCCCGGCCCTGCAGGATGTGGGAGTGGAGGCGCATTGCGTCATGGCCTTCCAGGGCCACTGACCGGCGCGCCCCGTCCCATGGCTGCTTGACGGAAGGCGGCCCGCGGTGGCAATCGCTTGCCGCGCCGATGAGCGGGTATAGCTTAGTGGTAAAGCACCAGCCTTCCAAGCTGGCTATGCGGGTTCGATTCCCGCTACCCGCTCCAACTCCTTGTTCAGCACTGTTCGCCACCGGCTGGACAAAGTGCCGATCCGCGCCGTATTCTGCCGTTATCCTGGCCATTTCCGTTCTTCCCCGTTCACAGGTGACCGCCCGGAAGTGGGGGCCATCATGGGGGCCAGCGGGTGGGGGCCACGGGACGGGCCGCTAAAGTGGGGGCCATTTGCTCGGAAGTGGCGGAAAAGATGGCGCTTACAGACGTTGCGATCCGGAACGCGAAGGCCCGTTCCAAGCCTTACAAGCTGGGCGATGCGCTTGGCCTGTTCCTGTTGGTGCAGCCGACCGGCGGCAAGCTGTGGCGGCTGAAATACCGTGTGGATGGTCGCGAGAAGAAGCTGGCGATCGGCACCTATCCAGACACCAGCCTGAGCGAAGCACGCAAGCGCCGAGATGATGCGCGTGAATTGGTGGCGGCCGGCAAAGACCCCAGCCGCGAAAGGCAGCGCAACAAGACCCGCGCCCGGCTGGAAGCGGATAACACCTTTGCCGCGCTGTCTGCCGAGTATTGCAAGAAGCGGAAGCGCGACGGGTCTAAAGCATGGGCACCCGCCACGGCAGTTCGCAGCGAATATCTGCTGTCCCTGCTCACGCCTGCCTTGGGGGCCATGCCGATCAGCGAGATCGAGCCGGCGGACGTATTGGGGGCCATCCGCAAGATAGAGGGCAAGGGCAACCTCGAAAGCGCCCGCCGTACCCTGCAACTGGCAAGCGCCGTCTTTCGTTATGCCGTGGCGACGGCGCGGCTGGCGTCTGACCCTACCCGCGATCTGCGCGGAGCGCTTACCGCGCCAACCGTCACTCATTACGCTGCCATCACTGATCCGCAGCGTGTGGGCGAGCTGTTGCGGGCGATCGATGGCTATGAGGGGCAGGGCCTAACCCGCTATGCCTTGCAGCTGGCGGCGCATGTGTTCGTCCGGCCCGGCGAGCTGCGCCATGCGGAATGGGCCGAGTTCGATCTTGAAGGCGGGCTGTGGATCATTCCGGCGGAGAAGATGAAAATGCGCAAGGCGCATCAAGTGCCCCTGTCGGGGCAGGCCATTGCGCTGCTGAAAGACCTGCGAGCCATTACCGGACCAGCCGGCTACGTGTTCCCGTCGATCCGCACCCGCACCCGCCCGATGAGCGAGAACACCGTCAACGCCGGGTTGCGGCGGCTAGGCTATGGCCCGGATGAAATGACCGGGCATGGCTTCCGCGCAATGGCTTCGACCCTGCTGAACGAAAGCGGCAAATGGCATCCGGACGCGATCGAGCGGGCGCTTGCGCACGGTGACAGCGATAAAGTGCGCGCTGCCTACCATCGCGGAGCGCACTGGCAGGAACGGGTGGCGATGGCGCAATGGTGGAGCGACTACGTGGACACGCTGCGCAAGGGCGCGGACATCGTGCGCTTTCCCGAAAGGGAGGCGGGCTGATCAGACGGCGCACCGCCTAATGGGGGGCGGGCAAAAAGGCTGCAAAACCGGGCATGGACACCGCTGAGCTTCCTTCAGCAAATCGCTAACACAGATTTTCCCTCGCGTGCGCGCGCGATAACCCGAGAAACGCACCGCTTCCTGGCACCCATAAACGCCACCTTGGCGACCCGACGGCTTGTCGGTAAGCCGTTGCACGGGACGGGAGAATGGAATGCGGCTCGGCTGGGATGAAATCAGGCGACGCGCCAAGGCGTTCAGCGAGGAATGGAAGCACGCCCACTACGAAAAGGGCGAGACGCAGAGCTTCTATAACGACTTTTTCGACATATTCGGCATCAAGCGGCGGCAGGTAGCTGTCTATGAAAAGATGGTGCAGAGCCTGGATGCCAACCGGCGCGGCTTCATCGACCTGTATTGGCCTGGCACGCTGATCGTGGAGCAAAAGAGCGCCGGCAAGGATCTGCTGGCGGCGCAAACGCAGGCCAGCGAGTATTTAAACTGGCTTCCCCAGCGCGACCAGCCGCGCTTCATGCTCACCTGCGACTTCCAACGCTGGCGATTGATCGACCTGGACGACAACGGGCGCGAGCTCTCGTTCACTTTGCCCGAGCTGCACAAGCACGTCACCAGCTTCGACTTCATGCTGGGCCGCAAAGTCACGTTCAAGACCCAGGCCGGCGTCACGATCAAGGCGGCCGAGCTGATGGGCAAGCTCCATGATGCGCTGGAGGATAGCGGCTACACCGGCCACGATCTGGAGCAGCTGCTGGTGGGCCTACTGTTCTGCCTCTTCGCGGACGACACCGGCATCTTTCAGCCGAAAGACATTTTCCTCCAGCTGCTGGAGAACGATACGCGGGCCGATGGGAGCGACACCGGCAATGTGCTGAGCGAGCTGTTCGACATCCTCGACACGCCAGAGGGCGGGCGGCTGGCGGGCACCTCTGGCGAGCTGGACGCCTTTCCCTACGTCAACGGGGCGCTTTTCCGTGGCCGGCTGCGCATCCCCAAATTCACCAGCGCCATGCGCGACCATCTGCTGGACGCAGCGCGGCACGATTGGTCCGGCGTTTCGCCGGCGATCTTTGGCTCGCTGTTCCAGTCGGTCATGGACGCCAAGGAGCGCCGCGCGAAGGGCGCGCACTACACGACCGAGGCCAATATCCTAAAGGTGATCGGCCCGCTGTTCCTGGACGAACTGAAGGCAGAACTAGCCGGCATCGTGGCGCGACGGACTGGCCGCGACAAAGCCCTGGCGGAGTTTCAGGCCAAGCTCACCCGGCTGACTTTCCTCGATCCCGCCTGCGGCTGCGGCAACTTCCTTGTCATAGCCTATCGCGAAATCCGGCGGCTGGAGCTGGAGTGCCTGAAGGCGCAATTCGGGGACCAGCAGATTGACGCGGCGCTGCTGTCGCGCGTCACCGTGGACCAGTTCTACGGCATCGAGTTCGAGGAATTTCCTGCCCGCATTGCTGAGGTGGCCATGTGGATGATGGACCACATCGCCAACAACGAGATCAACGACGCCTTTCGGCTCAATTACGCGCGCATCCCGCTCAAGGACTCCGCGCATATCCTCCATGGCGATGCGCTGGAGGCGGATTGGGCTACGCTGCTGCCGCCGGAACGGTGCAGCTACATCATGGGCAATCCGCCGTTTGTAGGGGCCAAGTATCAGTCAGAGCTGCAACGCGCGCAGGTGCGGCGAATTGCCGGGCTGGGCGGCAGCGGCGGCACGCTCGACTATGTGGCGGCATGGTTCGTCAAGGCGGGCCTCTATCTGCAGGCCAACCGGCGCGTGCGGATCGCCCTTGTGGCGACCAATTCGATTTGTCAGGGCGAGCAGGTGGCGCAGCTCTGGCCGATCCTGTTCGATCGGCACGGGCTGGAAATTGGCTTTGCCCATCGCACCTTCTCGTGGGGCAGCGAGGGCGCGCGGCAAGGCGCATGTGCACGTGGTGATCGTCGGGCTGGCGCACCGTGACCATGAGCCGGCCGAGAAGCGGCTGTTCTCCTATCCCGACATCAAGCGCGATCCGGTGGAGAGCCGGCATAGCGCACTGACCGCCTATCTGTTCGATGCACGGGGCGTGGCGAACCGGCACCTTGTAGTGCGGGAGGAAAGCCGGCCGATCAACGGGGCGAATCGAATTATAACGGGCAGTCAGCCGATCGACGGCGGAAACTTCATCTTCAGTGCAAGCCAGCGACGGGAGTTTCTCGTGGATGAGCCTGCCGCGGAGACTTTCCTCCGCCCCTACTTAGCCGCGGAAGATTTTATCAACGGGGGAGAGCGCTGGGTTCTTACGCTACGCGGGGCGTCACCGGCTGATTTGAAGGCAATGCCACGAGTTCTTGAGCGGGTTAAAAACGTCCGGGCCTTCCGCTTAGCGAGCAAGCGTAAGAGCACCTTGGCCGCCGCGGGCCTTCCGACTGAGTTCGGCATGACCGTGATTCCCGGCGGGCCGTTCCTTGTAGTGCCGAAGGTAAGCTCGGAACGCCGGGAGTACGTCCCAATTGGCTACCTCGCTCCACCGATCATACCCAGCGACCTCGTTTTTCTACTCGCCGAAGCGGAGCAATATGACTTTGCGATGCTCACCAGCCGCGCCCACATGGCATGGCTCGCCCACATGGGCGGCCGGCTAAAAAGCGATTTCCGCTACTCCATCGGTCTCGTCTACAACACCTTTCCTTGGCCAGATGCCACACCAGCGCAGCGTGCGAAGGTTGAGGCGCTGGCGCAGGCTGTGCTGGACGCCCGCGCCGCGCACCCAACCGCCAGCCTTGCCGACCTCTATGATCCCGACACCATGCCAGCAAACCTACGCAGGGCGCACGCAGCGCTCGATATCGCCGTGGACCGCCTCTACCGCGCCGCCCCCTTCGCCAGCGACCGCGACCGCGTAGAACACCTGTTCGGCCGCTACGAGGCCCTGGTGAACCCCCTAGAGCGGTTGGGCGCGGCCAAGAACCGCCGAGTCGCCCGAAAAGCGGGCGTGAATGATCAGGAAACCGGTTTAGCCGAACCGTGACGGCGCAACTCTACTTGGAGGTGCCCGATCAAGCCCCCGCGAGGGTATATTTATCCACATAGTTGAAGCGGCCGACGAATCATTTTACGCATAAAAGAATGTGGCAGAGGGCGTTCGTAGGCGTCCGCCAACGTACGACAACGAAGGTAGTGGCGGTTGCCGCTCTTCTAGTGTCCTGCGTATCCCCAGCCCGTGGTCGCCAGAGGCTGGCGCATGAGGGCCGCTGCCGCTTATTATTGGTCACCACTAACCGCAGGTGACCCTTGGTGATGCAATCATGCTCCCGCTGCAAGGTCACCCGCAACCAAAGGGGTGATCGTGAATGGCAACAATCGAGCAAGGCGCACCGCTGGCCTACAGCGTTAAAGAGGCGTGCCGCGTCTCATCCATCGGGCGCACGGCGCTGTACCAGCATATCGCCGCCGGACGGCTGGAGGCCCGCAAGCTGGGCCGCCGAACGCTGATCCCGGCCATTTCGCTCCACAAGTTGCTGGAGGGCGATCGCGATGCGGCGTGAAACAAAAAGGCCCGGCGCGGGTGCAACCGCGACCGGGCCTGGGTTGTCCATTGTGGCGGACGACAAGCCCCATAACTCCGAACGGCCAACCGGGCAATCGTCAGCGGCAGACCGGCGGCGGCCATCGGGTTCGCAGCAACGCGGCCGGACCTTGTTCGAGCAAGAGCAAGGCCGCTATGTTTGGCGGCTGGAGGATACCACATGGAACGGCCAGCCGCGCTTGCAGGTGTGGCCCTGGTATCGATCGGGCGGCGAGCTGCGCCCCTGTAGTGCCAAGTATGGCGGCGGCGGCTTCTCGATTCCCCATGAGCGCCTGCCCGAACTCATGGCAGCGCTGGCGTCGGTGCGCCGGGAAGCGAGCTGATGCACGTTGCCATCGCGCCGGGGCGCACCAGCGCCGCCATCCTGAGCCGGCTTGAAAAACAAGACAGCCGCCGTCATCCGCCCTCGCCCGCAATGCGCCAAGGTGCTGATTTGCGGGCAAGAGCGGGGCCGCGGCCCTGCCGACAGGCCGGCGTGGCGAGGCGCACCGCTCGCGGCGTGGAAAGCGGCGTCCTTTCAAGGGCTTACAAGCGCCGCAAGTCATCTGGCCCGCCTCTTGCAAATATACCTCTACAGATAGGGTGCGCGCCTTCCTTGCCTCCAGTGCCACGGCAGCCGCATGGCGGTGCCCGCAACAGCGCCAGCCGCACCAGTGATTGGATCCCGCTGGCGAAGGCCGAGCTGTTGATCGTGGCAGCACGGATGGCACCGGCGCTCGGTTTGCCGTTCACCCGGCACATCACGGTGCATTGGGAAGCGGCGGGCGTCAGCGATGCGCAGGCGGGTGCGGCGACAACTGCCTTCCTTAAGTATGTGCGCGAATGGCTGGGCGGCGCCACGGCCTACGTTTGGACGCGGGAGAATGGCGAGGGCAAGGGCTCGCACCTGCACATCCTGGCGCACATCCCCAGGGGGCGGCAGCTAAGCGGCGCGCAATCCCGCCGCTGGATCACGCAGGTGACCGGCCAGCCCTACTGCGCCGGAACGATCCTGACCGCGCGCCTCACGGGCTACGGCGACCCCGCCGGGCCGCTTTATGCCGCAAACCTGCAAACGGTGGTCGCCTATGTGCTGAAGGGCACGGAGCCTGTCGCTGCGGCGGCGCTGGGCATCCGCCATGAGCCGGGCGGCACGATCATCGGCAAGCGCTGCGGCACCAGCCGGAACATCGGCAAGGCGGCGCAGGAGGGCATGCGGCATGGATGACGCGGCCAGGCGCGGGTTATGGCAACACTGGTGCGATGAGGGCGGCGAGCTTCCGCCGGAACTGGCGGGCTTCGCCTGTGGCGCTCGCACCCGCGCCGGCACACCCTGCAAGCGGCGGGACGTCTATCGTTCCGGGCGCTGCAAGCTGCACGGCGGGCTATCCACTGGCCCCCGCACCGCCGAGGGCAAATGCCGCTCGGCAGGCAACGCCAAACGGGCAAAAGGGGGCAAACCCCATGAGAGGTGGAAGAAACCTGATGATCTAGGAAAATCTGGCGACCTGATCGTACAGGCACGGTCCTGAGATGGGCGGCTGGGGTTCCGGGAGATATGGCGGCAGGCCCACGGCGGATGCATCGCTGCGCATCGACCTGGCGTGGATGCTGCGCACCGGGCGCGCCAAGGAAGGTGTGTGGATTAGCGGCGGCCTGAACTGGACGCGGGGCGGCGAGCCCTCCGGTTCGATCGGCTATAAGGCGTTCATGCACCAGCCGGGCGAGGAACGGCTAGAACTGACCTACACGCGCGGCAGCGGCCATGATCGGGAGCGGGTCCAGCAGACGGTGCGCCTCTGCTTCACCGTGCCGAATTATGGCGGCAAGCGGTGGTGGATGATCTGCCCCTATCGCAACATCCGCGTCGGCAAGCTCTACCTGCCGCCGGGTGGCGACCGTTTCGCCTCACGGCAGGCGTGGCGGCTAGGCTATCAATGCCAGCGGGACGCAAAGCGCGACCGCGCCTTCGAGCGGCTGTTCCGCCTCCAGCGCAAGCTGCGCAGCGAGCAAGGCTTTGATGCCTTTGTCACCCGCCCGAAGGGTATGTGGCAACGCACCTTCGATAAACACATGGAGCGATATTGGGAGCTGGACGCTGAGTGCGCGGTGGAGATGACGACCTTCGCAAATTTGCTGTCTGAACGCTGCGCGACACGTTCGCGCAAGAAGCGATGAGCGGGAGGCTCGCAAAAGATTCCAGTCTTCCGTGCGACGACGACAAGCAGCGCTTCAAAGACAGTTTGAAAAATCGTGAAGCCCAAGCCGCCAAAAGAGCGCTAAAAACAGAAAATCGAGTCTTTCGAGGCACTTAGCCCCTGTTGCATAACCCGCTGATTCTGTTACCTTTTATGCATGGATCCAACGTACAATTCGAATGGTGGGTTCAAGCCCACCATGAAGCGCTTCGCGGACCTCGATGGCCCTGACTTCTTTCCAACTCCGGCATGGGCAACCCATGCGCTGATAGACAATGAAGAGTTTGTGGGCACGATCTGGGAGCCCGCTTGCGGAAACGGTGCGATGTCGGATGTGCTGGAGACCACGGGCAACCAGGTGGTTAGCTCGGACCTCTACGATCGCGGGTACGGCGAGGGTAATCACGACTTCCTAGAATCATGGCGGCGCGCGCCCAATATTGTGACTAACCCGCCCTACAATGCGGCGGAGGGGTTCGTCCGCGCCGGACTAGAGCGCTCGGAACGCAAGTTCGCGTTGCTGCTGCGTCTCGCGTTCCTTGAAGGGTCCAATCGCCAACGCACTATCTTCACCGAAGCGCCGCCCTCTCGGGTGTGGGTCTTCAGCGAGCGTATCACCTTTTACCCCGCTGGCGCGGTGCAGAAGGGGAGCGGCACCACAGCCTACGCTTGGTTCGTGTGGGACAAAGACGCGTGCGGTACCGAGCTTAAGTGGCTCAAGCCTGGCTACAAGGCGCTTTATACTTAGAAGCCATTGGCAGTCAGGTGCGCCCTCCCAGCCTTAGTGATTTGATAGCCAACGCGTGGGACATGGCGGAGTAGCCCTTGGGCGAAGTAGTTCGTGCCCGCAATATCGTGCGATTTGATGTTGCGAACGATCTGGTGCCACATCTCTTCGCCGGGCCGTGTCTGCGACAGATCTCTATTGCGCGCATTCAACTTCACGAGGCCAGGGAGTTCTCTACGAGCGCGTCTATAAGTCGCAGTGCCATTCGGTTGGGCCGCGGCAATTCTCATTACGCCAATCGCTATATCTGTTTCTGAAGCCATTTTCCTCTCCCTGTAGGAGAGAAGAACATATGCGGTATCGCTAAAACAGCAATCTTGAATCGAAGCCTGTCTTACACCTCAAAAATAGCGCATCTGCACTGCCCCAAAGCGGCAGCCGCAAGGCGATTCCGGATAGCCTCAAATCTAGCGGGTTTGTAAACTACATTATCGCCTTTCTCGCGCGCGCGCGCAGTGGCCCCCGCCAGCGTGGATGTCTACTCGGTGGCATTCGCCTAGCCGGGGCTTCTGGGGGCCACTTTGGGGGCCACCTTAAGAGCAGCCATCAGAAAAAGGGGAGATTACCGCTGTTCTCAACCTGTTCCGCGGTTCCCGCTACCCTCTTTGATCGTAGCGTCTAAAGCTGCGCCGGATCGACCGCCAGCCGCCAGATGAGCGTGCGCTGCACTGGCGACCGGTTGTCGTCGGACATCAGCCAGATGTTCAGCTTGCCTCGGGCCGCGGGGACGATCGCCAGGCCTTCGAAATTGTCGAATGGGAGCGGCGTGGTGAGCGTGGCCACGCGCGTCCCGGTCCATTGCGCGCCTGGGCGGATGTCCCGGGGATCAGCGATGAGGATCCGCCCGGCGAACTTGGCGGGGAACGGCCATACGAGCCTGCGCATCAGGACCAGCACTCGGCCATCGGGCATTTGCGCCATGTCGACGGGGCTGAAGCCTGAGGGGCCTGCGAACCAGAAGTGCTCGGGCTCGGTGCCGGTGAGCGGATCCCTGGCAAAGATCAGCGCTTCATGGCGCCGGCCGCCGAAGAGGCCCATGTCGTCGGGCACCCCGAAGCCTTCGCGCAGCACCACGAAGCGCCCATCGGCGAGCCGCACCATCGCCTCGGCACCGCGACCACGCGGCCAGGAGGACATCGCCGGCGGAAAGGCGAGCTGCGGCTGACGCGATCCGCGATCGTGCCGCGTGATCGCGTTCTCGCCTTCCCAGGCGATCCACCTTCGACCCGTTACCGGGTCGGCGGTTGCCGCTTCGCTGTCGAGCGAGGTCTCGATGTAGATCGCATCGGGCGCCAGGCGCCTGATGATCCCTGCGCCGGGCCTCGGACCGGGCGCGATCTCCAGTGAGTAGCCGCGATCGCCGATCGCCACCAGCCGCCCGCGCGCCAGCGGCAGCAGGGCGGAGTAGCCGCCGAAGCGCGGATGGTCGCTCTCCACCTCCCAGACGCCGGTCAGGGCGAACGGGCCGAAGGTCGGGCGGTACGGGATCGCAATGGGACTGACCTTCACCGCACCCTCCTCGCCCAGGCTCCGGGTGGACGCGAACGCGATGGCCAGGAACGCCAGCGCCGCCAGCAGCGGTGCAGCCATCGGCCACGTTCGTCGCTCGAACAGCCAGGTCACGGCCGCGCGAGCCGCCCGGATCTGCACGCAGGACGCAGGCTTTCGAAGACGGCCAGCGCACTCGCGAGGGTAACCGCGCTGGTTAGGCCATGCTCGAAGAAGGGCGGTGCCAGCAGGGTTGTCACGCTCGCACTCTGGCGCTGTGCGGCAGCATCAGCTTGGAGAGCGGCAAGCACCAGCAGAGCTCTGGCAGTGATTTGTGGAATGTCGAAAAAGTCATGCCTGGGGGGCGCCGCACGATCGCGGAGCTGGATGGCGCCACGCAGCGGCCGGGGTGGTGGCGCCAGTTGTGCTCGACATCTGCGGCGATCCCCCAGGCGCGACTGATGGTATGTTCGCGCACGCGGCAAAGCATGTTGGCGGCGCTGCTACGCCCAACTCCCGCCACTGCGAGCGAGCCTTGCCGGCCGCAACGGCTTGCAGTGCTAGCGGGGGTCCACCGGCATGTTGTCGATCAGCCGCGTGCCGCCGATCCGTGCCGCCACCAGGAGGCGGGCGGGTCGCGATGGAGGCTGGCGCAGCGGCGCCAGGCTCTCGGCATCGGCGAGTTCGGCATAGTCCACCGAGGCGAAGCCGCCGGCGAGCAGCATCTCGACCAGCGCCGCCAGCGTCTTGCCGACATCCGCGCCCTCCCCGATCCGGTCCACCGCTTCGCGCATCGCCCGAGGCAGCACGGCGGCGGCGGTGCGATGTGCGGGCGAGAGGTAGCGGTTGCGGCTCGACATGGCCAAGCCGTCGGCCTCGCGCACGGTCGGCAGGCCGATGATCGCCTCGGCGCGGGGCAATGTGAGGTCGAGGTCGCGCGCCATGCGGCGGATCACCGCCAGTTGCTGCCAGTCCTTCTCGCCGAACACCGCGACGTCCGGCCGCACCTGGTTGAACAGCTTTGCGACCACCGTCGCCACGCCATCGAAATGGCCCGGCCGAAAGGCGCCGCACAGCCCCTCGCTCAGCCCCGCCACGCTCACCGAGGTGGCGAAGCCCTCGGGGTAGATCTCCGCCACGCCGGGCGCCCACAGCAGCGCGACGCCCTGCGCCTCCAGCGCCCGCGCGTCCTCCGCCAGCTGGCGCGGATAGGCGGCAAGGTCCTCGTTGGGGCCGAACTGCGTGGGATTGACGAAGATCGACACCACCACGGACGTCGCCCGTCGCGCCGCCTCGCGCACCAGCGCCAGGTGCCCCTCGTGCAGCGCGCCCATGGTGGGCACCAGCGCCACCGGGCCCCCACCCGGCGCGGCCGCGCGCAATTCGTCCACAGCCTTGCGCAGGGCTTCCAGTCGCTGAACCGTTTGCATGTGCGGCGCCCTCGGATAAAGCGGGTGGCCCGGCCTAGCGCCGCGCGACCACCAGAGGAAGCCCGGGCGACACCGTGACCCAGATACCGCCGCATCGCATTGTTTTCGCCAACGAAAAAGGCGGCACCGGCAAGTCCACCACCGCGGTGCACGTGGCCGTGGCGCTCGCCTACCAGGGTGCGCGCGTCGCTGCGCTCGACCTGGATCCCCGCCAGCGCACCTTCCACCGCTATTGCGAGAACCGTGCCGAGACCGTGCGCCGGCGCGATATCGCGCTGCCCTCCCCCAGCTTCGGGGTGTTCGAAGGCGACAGCATCGAGGCGCTCGATGCGCAGACCGCCGAGCTGGCCGAGGGTGCCGACTTCCTGGTGTTCGACACGCCCGGGCGCGACGATCCCTTCGCCCGCCACGTGGCCACCAATGCCGACACGCTGGTGACCCCGATGAACGACAGCTTCGTCGATTTCGACCTCATCGGCCAGGTCGACGCCGAAACCTTTAAGGTCCGCCGCCTGAGCTTTTATGCCGAACTCATCTGGGAGGCGCGGCTCAAGCGCAGCCGTCGCCAGATCGAGGAGCAGCGGCGCGAGATGGACTGGGTCGTGGTGAGGAACCGCACGGGTCACACCGACGCCAAGAACCAGCGCCGTATCGAGCAGGCGCTGACCGAGTTGTCCAAGCGCGTCGGCTTCCGCGTCAGCTCGGGCCTGTCCGAGCGGGTGATCTTCCGCGAGCTGTTCCCCTCCGGCCTGACGCTGCTCGACAAGGGGCACCTGGGCGACCTTGGCACCAGTCACCTGGTCGCGCGCCAGGAGCTGCGTGCATTGGTCGCCAATCTCAACCTGCCGCAGCGCGGGCTTGCGGCCGCGCCGGACGCGACCGGCCCCGCGCCCCAGCCGGCCCGGGCCAACAAGGCGGCCTGAGAGGATGGGGCGACTGCTGGTCATCGCCGCGCTGGTGGTGCTCGCCTATTTCCTGCTCATGGGGCGCTGGCCCTGGGAGAAGCGCCTGACGCGCAAGGATCGCGCGCTGGCGAAGGCGCGCTCCGTCCTGCAGGTCGGCGCCGGCGCTGGCCGCCCCGAAATCCTCACCGCGCACCGCAAGCTGCTGACCTTGGTGCATCCCGATCGTGGCGGCTCGGTTTCCCGCGTGCATGAAGCCAACGAGGCGCGCGATCTGCTGCTGGCGAACTTGCCGCCCCCATCCATCCAACACCCCGAGGAGCCGTCATGACCTACAAGTTCGATCCCACCGTGCTCAGGGAATACGACATCCGCGGCATCATCGGCGAGACGCTCGGCACCGAGGATGCGCGTGCCATCGGTCGCGGTTTCGGCACGCTGCTGAAGCGCGCGGGCGGACGCAAGGCCGCGGTCGGCTATGACGGCCGCGTCAGCTCGCCCATGCTCGAGCACGCGCTGGTGGAAGGGCTCACCTCCACCGGCATCGACGTGCGGCGCATCGGCATGGGGGCGACCCCCATGCTGTATTACGCCGAAGCCTCAGCCGAGGAGATTGATGGCGGAATTCAGATAACCGGCAGCCACAACCCCGCCAATTATAATGGCTTCAAGATGGTATTTCAGGGACGGCCGTTCTTCGGAGCGGACATTCAGCTGCTTGGCACGATGGCCGAGGCCGGCGACTGGGACGATGGCGCGGGCAGCGTCGAGAGCATGGACGTCCTGGACGAGTATATCGAGCGCCTGCTGACCGGCCTGGGCGGTGTTCCGCTCGAGAGCCTGGCCAATCTGCGCGTGGGCTGGGATGCGGGCAACGGCGCTGCCGGCCCCGCGCTCGAGGCTCTCGCCGCGCGGCTGCCCGGCGAGCACCATCTTCTCTATACCGAAGTCGACGGGAATTTTCCGAACCATCATCCTGACCCCACTGTTGAGGCCAACCTTCAGGATCTGGTGGAGCTTGTCGCTTCGAAGAACCTCGACTTTGGAGTGGCTTTCGACGGTGACGGGGACCGCATCGGCGCGATCGACGGCCAGGGCCGCGTCATCTGGGGCGACCAGCTGCTGATGATCTACGCCGAGGACCTGCTGCAAAGGCGCCCGGATTCAACGATTATCGCCGATGTGAAGGCCAGCCGCGCGCTGTTCGACCATGTCTCCAAGCACGGCGGCAAGCCGCTGATGTGGAAGACGGGCCACTCGCTGATTAAGTCCAAAATGAAGGAGGTTTCATCGCCTCTGGCCGGTGAGATGAGCGGCCACGTCTTCTTCGCGGACGAATATTACGGATATGACGATGCGCTCTATGCCGGGGTGCGACTCATCGCCGCCGCGGCGCGCCTCGGCAAGAGCGTGACCGAGTTGAAGAGCGCCATGCCGCCGATGCTCAACACGCCGGAAATGCGTTTTCAGGTGGACGAGAGCCGCAAGTTCGCCGCCATCGACGAGGTCAAGCAGCGCCTTTCGGGCAATGGCGCGGGCGAAGGCGTGCACGTCGACGACACGGACGGCGTGCGCGTCACCAGCAAGGACGGCTGGTGGCTGCTGCGCGCCTCCAATACCCAGGACGTGCTCGTGGCGCGAGCGGAGAGCGACAGCCAGGAAGGCCTCGACCAACTGATGCACCAGATCGACGAGCAGCTCGCCGCATCCGGTTTGGAGCGAGGTCCGCAGGCGTCGCATTGAGGCTCCGCGTGGCAGCTTGCAGGGCCTCCACCTGCACTCCTGCACGGACCTTGGGTCAGGTCCGGAACCCGTGGTGCCGTGCGCTCGTTGGTAAGCGCATCAAAAAACAGGGTTTTCGCGGGCTATGCTGGTAAGTGACGATACGCGTGAGGATGCTCGCGAGGAATTGTACGCGCGTGTGGCCGAGGCTGGCTTCCCCTGCGTCGGCGCCAAATCGGCGCTGGCGCGAGGCACGCTCAAGGTGCTGGTGGGCCATTCGATCAGGAGCGCCTGGGACGATGTGCGCGTCCATTCCGAGCTGCTCGAGTGGGCCAATGAATACCGCCGCGACCCTTCCGGCCTGCGCAGCCTGGCGGTGGTGTTCGACGGGCCCGACGACCTCACCGAGGTGGGGTTCGAGCGCGCTATGTGGGAGCGCATCCAGTCGCTCGCCGACAAGGACGAATGGCGCGGGCAGCGTTACGACCCGAGCGTCAGCCCCGATCCCGACGATCCGCACTTCTCGCTGAGCTTCGGGGGCGCAGCCTTCTTCGTGGTCGGCCTGCATCCCGGCGCCTCACGCCCGGCGCGCCGCTTCCCGCGCCCGACGATGGTGTTCAACCTGCACGACCAGTTCGAGCGCCTCCGCGACGAAGGCCGCTACGAACGCATGCGCGACGCCATCATCGCGCGCGACGTGGCGCTGGCCGGCGCCAGCAACCCCATGCTCGCGCGCTTCGGCGAGACCAGCGAGGCGCGGCAATATTCGGGCCGGCTGGTGGGCAAGGATTGGGCCTGCCCCTTTGTCGACAAGCGCAGCCGGTGAGCGAAGCGAAGCTCGCGGTCAGCGAGATCCCGCCGCGCAGCGGTACCGCATTCGTCCTCCGCGGCGGCCAGGTGCTCCGGGTGATCGATCCGCAGGGCATGCAGGTGGCGGATCTGGTGGCCTTTGCCGCGAGCGATCCGCGCGAGGCGATCTCCAACGGGCGCACCTTTGATTATGAGGAGACCATCCTCCTGACCGCGGGCAATCGGCTGTGGTCCAATCGCTCGCAGCCCATGCTGGAGATCGTGGAGGACACCGTCGGCCGCCACGACTTCCTGCTGACCCCGTGCAGCGAGGCGACCTTTCGCCATTTCTACCCGGACCAGCCCGTCCATCGCGGCTGCTTCGGCAATCTGGCCGAGGCGCTCGCGCCCCATGGCGTCGCGCCTGACGACATCCCCTGTGCGTTCAACGTGTTCATGAACGTGCCGGTGGACGGCGCGGCGGGACGGCTGAGCG
>Ga0210040_10002824_pt1 | contig 24087 bp, 18 predicted proteins | sample CryGeyCG12114_NA_FD_185462 | JGI IMG/M metagenome (GOLD analysis project Ga0210040, IMG submission 185462) | Groundwater microbial communities from aquifer - Crystal Geyser CG19_WC_8/21/14_NA (SPAdes) (version 2) | ecosystem: Environmental > Aquatic > Deep subsurface > Groundwater | place: USA... | reverse complement strand
TCAGCAGGACACCGAACGCACCATTAAAACTTTGATGCAAGAGGCCCGGGAAAAAATTAAATCCGGTTCAGCTTCTGTTATGAACGATGTATTGGCTTCCGTTACGGCACAATACCAAAATCTGGCTGATAACCCCACGGATAAGGAAAATACCCCGGCGGAAGCTACTGCACCGGCCGAAATAACTATTACTAAAAAACCACGCGCCGTTCGGGGCACAGCTACACCTCGGAAAACGAATACTACTACTACTACTACTACTGACCCAACTACCCGCCGCACTGGCACCCGTACCAAAAAGGCGGTGCCTGCCCCGGAGACGGAGACAGATCCGGCAGCGGAGGCTGGTTTAAGCTAAAAGAATAGCCCAACCTTTTCTGACCAATAAAATGAAAAGGTTGGGTTATATATTTACCAGATAGTAGCAGAATAGCTACTACCCGATAAGTAGTTTAATAGTAAAATTAATGCCTTTTAATAATTATAGTAAAGTTACTGGCAGGAGTTGATTGAATTAGTAAGTTAAATAACAAATTTCCGACTATAAGAAACAGCTCCTTATTTAGTCCTGAAATTAAAAAATCTGTATTTAAAATCTTTAAAGTTTAAATGTAAGTTTATCTCAAATAAAATTTTTAGATTACAAAGCGTTCTTACGCGCTGTTGACAAAAGTTAGTTATCAGGGTCAACCATTTAACTGACTGGGGAAGCGTTCACTAATAACTTTCTCACTCTTCTGGATAACTCACTCGGGTTAAATGGTTTTTTTAGATAATCGTCGGCCCCTAATTTAAAGGCTTCCGATACCGTTCCATCCCCGGAATCGCCGGAGAGCACAATGATAGGCATACCCGGCAGTGCTAATTTAGCGTAGGAAAGCACCTCTAATCCCGTTACAAAGGGCAGCATTAAATCGGTAGTAACCAAATTATATTTACCAGTTTTAAGTTTTTCCATTGCCTCCCGTCCGTCACGGGCAGTGGTTACTTCGTAGCCATCCTTTTTTAATCGAAACTCCAGCGTGTACGCTATCATTTGATCATCTTCAACAATAAGTATTTTCATATTACATTTTTTAACATGAGTTCCCACCCTAAATTCCGGAGTAAATAGCAAAAAATAACCAGCAGCAACCTGTTACCTTTTATTTACTAGCTACTCCAACACTTAAATTTTAAAAAAACTTCAAACTAAATTTTACAAACTACCAACTAACTTTAAACCTATTTATTAGATCAACAATATTTCTATTTGTATTTGTATAATGCAAATTTAGTAAAATAAATTAACTATATAGTATGTTTAATATTTAATTTATTTATAAATAATACACTTGCTATATTTTTATACTTTTTAAATTTATTAATTTATAATTAACATCAAACTAAAGATTTACTTATTCAATAATTTAACTTATACAGCAATTATATTTATTTACAACCTAAATCCATAGAACCTCTCTTAATCTAAATCAAATTAAAAAATGCAAATAAAACATAAAACATCCAGATGATTTAATATTTAAATAATTATACACTCAACTTACCACTAATATTTAACTATCTGGTAAAAGCTTGTATCAACGTAGTAGTTCTTTCCAATATTGTTTAGTTATCATAATTTTTCTCTGCCTCTTGCCCTTGTTAGCAACATGTGTGCCAGTTTATGCTTATTAAGTTTTATATTGTTATAAAAACTAAAACAAAACCCTTCGATTATCGGTAAAATTTTAAGGTTTTGCGTAAAAACCAGACAAAAGTTTATAAGATGGATCATAGCGCACGAATTGCAGAAACAGATCAGAAAAGAGTTGTAATAATTGGTGGCGGCTTTGCCGGCTTAGAACTCGCCAAAGATTTAGCTCCGGCCAATGTACAAGTAGTTCTGATTGATAAGCATAATTTCCATACTTTTCAACCATTGCTGTACCAGGTGGCTACCGCTGGTTTAGAATCCGATTCGATTGTGTATCCGTTCCGGAAAATATTTGAAGAACAACCTAATATCTTTTTCCGGTTAGCTGAGGTACAATTTATAGATACCGCCGCGCAAGTGGTGGAAACTTCTATTGGCAAAATTCGCTACGATTATTTAGTTGTTGCCACGGGTGCTACCACTAATTTCTATAATAATCAGGAAATTGAGGCAAATGCTATTTCATTAAAAAGCATTGAAGACGCATTGGCCCTGCGGAATACTGTTTTGAGCAACTTCGAAAAAGCGCTGCAGATAGAAGATGAAGAGCAACTGAATAGCTTAATGGATTTTGTGATTGTGGGCGGCGGACCAACCGGCGTAGAAGTAGCGGGAGCCTTAAGTGAGTTGCGCAAGCATATATTTCCAAAAGATTACAAAGAACTGGATTTTATAAAAATGGACATTCACCTGATTCAGAGTGGCGACCAGTTACTGAAAGGCATGTCGGCGGAAGCTTCTAAAAAATCGTTGGAGTTCCTGGAAGAATTTGGGGTAAAAGTAATTTTAAACCGGCGGGTAAAATCGTACGACGGGTATACCATTACCCTGGATAACGGTGATACGTTAATAAGCCGGACCCTGATTTGGGCCGCCGGCGTAACGGGATCGCCCATTGAAGGAATTCGGAAAGAAAGTATTTTGCGCGGCAACCGCCTACAGGTAAATATGTACAACCAGGTACTTGGATACGATAATATTTTTGCCATTGGTGATATTGCCGCCATGATTACGGAGGAATACCCGGAAGGCCACCCCATGATGGCTCAACCCGCCATTCAACAGGGAAAACTCCTGGCGCAGAACTTACCAAATCTCCTGACTAGTAAGCCGCTAAAACCTTTTGAGTACCTGGATTCAGGGGCCATGGCTACCATTGGCCGGAACCACGCCGTAGCTGATTTAAAACTGTTTAAAAAAGAATTTAAGACGCAGGGATTATTGGCTTGGTTTATCTGGATGTTTATTCACCTCATTTCGGTTATTGGTTTCCGTAACCGGCTGGTGGTGTTGTTTAATTGGTTATGGAGTTACTTTAGTTACGATAAAGGCATTCGCCTCATTTTGGGCAAAACCAAAGAAAACACCCCAGTAGAAGATGCTACCACCAAAGCCGTAACGTAAGTAAAATAAAACTTTGGCTTTCTTTATAATTAGTGTAAACTGTAGATCTTAGACTTATTTATTTTATCTGGATGTTTTTAAGTTCAATACGAGAGAGTTCTTTTAATTGGCCAGCTGCAAAATTTTTATCTAAATCTATCAGCGTAGTACTTTTAGTGGCTGGCTCATAATTAATATAATCTTGAAAACGAATGCCGCCGATCAGCCGGGAATTATAACTTTTCCGAAAACGTAAACCGCCCCCATCGGTATGAAAGGAATACGCTAAATAATCCAGGGTAAAATTTTTCGGGTGAATCCAGTAAATGTAGGTGTCTTCGTAATCGGTACCCCCACCCTCTTGGTCAAACGTTACTTCTATTTTGTGGTAAGATTGGTTCTGTATCGTTGTTTCCCCTATATATTTCTTTTGAACTGCCGCATCGTTTAACCCGAAAGGCAACAAGGCAAAGTAAATAACCGAGTTAACAGATTGGCTAAATGCTTGTTCGCGCTCTTTCGGCAAGTTCACCAATTTCCCGTTTACTTTCCGGTTAAAACTATTATTCGTTAAAATATCTTCCACCCGTCCGGTAGAATCAGTAAAAGAACGGGTATAGGTAAACAAGCCATCTTTTCTCTTGGCGGTATAATGCCGATCCCGAAAATTAAAAGCCAGATTTAAGTTGTTAAATTTTTCGTTTCCGTGAACCGCAATGGCCTTATCTACTATTTCCTGCGCCTTTTTAGTACCAGGATCGCCAGTGGACGAACACCCCACCAGTATAAACCAATACAGGCTGAATAAAAGCAAATAACGCATATGAAATATCAAGTTAAAAGATTCAAAAAACAACCAGCGGCTTACCTGTTACCATTCATTAACTTACGGTATCATTTGCACTTAAATTTTATTATGCAGTGTTAAAGTAAATTGATAGCTGCCAACCCTAGCCTTCCTTATTTGAAGACTTTGCTAAGTTATCACCATTTAGATACATACATTTAATAGAACAAGAAACTGTTATATTCTGAGCTTTTTTAATAACTAATTAAATATAAATAGTAAATAAATCATATCAGATAAGATAATAAAGCGGCTTTACCGGAAACTAATAATATAACTGTTCGATGTTTCGTATGTTACTTTCACCGGCACATTGTCCTTTACTAATAATATACTATTTAATACATTTAAATATAAAAATTATCCGCCATGTATCTACTTAGAAGAAAAACTCTTTTCACCCGGAGTCGCATTTAGGGCTTACTATTACTATTTTTCTTATTTATAACTATTTGGCTTTCGCCTTCTTAAACCCTTGGCAGCGTACCAGATGTTTTAGCTGAAGGAATCTGAACCATAACTTAGATATAAATTTTAAAATCAGCTTACTTAAATGTTGGCGTAAAAAAATAACCCCGGCAGGTAATGACTAATTATTTAGGCATTACCCGCCGGGATTTGTTCTACTTAACAGTTTCGGTTACCTGTAAGTCAAGTACTTCACTCGAATAACTTCTCACCTCTTCCAGCAATTGGCCGTTTTGGGCTAGCGATTCGCCGTAAGACGGAATCATTTCCTTTAATTTTGTTTGCCATTCTTCGGTGTTTACTTTCTCGGGGAAACAACGCTTTAGCAGGTTCAGCATAATGGAAACGGCCGTAGATGCGCCCGGCGAAGCACCCAATAAAGCCGCTATAGAGCCATCGGCCGCACTAACCACTTCGGTACCAAATTCCAGCACGCCTCCTTTTACCGGATCTTTCTTAATAACCTGCACCCGCTGACCGGCTACTTCCAGCTTCCAATCTTCCATCCGGGCTTGCGGTACAAAAGCTTGTAACGATTCTAACCGATCGGCAGGTGACTGCCGCACTTCGTTTATTAAATAGCGGGTAAGCGGGATATTTTTTAAACCCGCAATAATCATAGGCTTTAAGTTGTTTGCTTTAATGGATAAAGGTAAATCCATAAACGATCCGCTTTTTAGGAATTTAGTAGAAAAACCGGCGTATGGACCAAATAGTAACGCTTTTTCCCCATTTATTACGCGGGTATCTAAGTGCGGCACCGACATAGGCGGCGACCCCACCGCAGCTTTCCCGTACACTTTGGCTTGGTGCCGCGCTATAATATCCGGGTTCTTGCAAACCAACCATTGCCCACTTACCGGGAAACCGCCAAAACCTTTTCCTTCCGGTATATCGGATTTTAATAACAAAGGCAGCGATCCGCCACCGGCCCCAATAAATACAAATTTGGCGTTTAGTTTGGTTTTATCGCCGGTAGCTAAATTTTTAACCTTAATACGCCAGGTGCCATCTTCTACCTGCCGCAATTTTTTTACTTCGTGATGAAAATGCAAGTTTACGCCTTCCGATTTCTTCAGGTAATTAAACATGCAACGCGTAAGCGCCCCAAAATTTACATCCGTTCCAATGGGCATGTAAGTTGCCGCTACTTTCTCATTGGGGTTGCGGCCTTCCATTATCAGGGGAATCCATTTTTTTAATTGCTGAAGATCTTCCGAGTACTCCATCCCTTTAAACAAATGGCATTTGGTTAAAGCTTCGTAGCGTTTTCTTAAAAATTGCACATTTTTATCGCCCCACACAAAACTCATGTGCGGAATTCTCCGGATGAAAGATTCTGGTATATCAATAAGGTTGTGCCGGATTAAAAAGGCCCAGAATTGCTTTGATTCTTCAAAAGATTCCGCGATTTGGGTGGCTTTGTAAGTTTCAATAGAGCCATCGGGTTTTTCGGGGGTGTAGTTGAGTTCACAGAAAGCAGAATGTCCGGTACCGGCATTGTTCCAGGCATCGGAGCTTTCAGCGGCCGCTACATCCAATCTTTCAAATATTTCAATAGTTAAGTTGGGTTGAAGTTGTTTTAAAAGTACCCCTAAAGTTGCACTCATAATACCCGCCCCAATTAACACCACATCCGGGTTTGTATTTATGTTATTATCGTTTGAAATCATGATCTTTATTTATAACTGACACTATTAGGTATAATTACGAAAATAAGCCAATTTCGATAAATGGATTCCAGCCTCTTTTTAAGGCAATCGCTGGCCATTCTATCCATTATATAATTATTATATTAGCTTTATTTGTTTGCACTAATTTACTTTGAACGCATTGTTTCAGAATTAAGATGACTTTTAAACAGTTTTGTAAAGGGAAAGTTAATTATACATAGAACTTATTTATAATTTTAAGCAATATACTTTTTGATGAGGAATAACTATCCCCTGGAGGACAAGTGAGAACGGGAGTTCGAAACTTGCGAGTGAAAATTAGAGAGGTGTAAAATAGTATGCTGCTATATCTAAACATCCACCTTCCCCCTTCGAAGAAGGATGTTGCTGGCAAACGGATAAACTCTAATCAAGTTTATATATAAAAACTTTACTCATGCCCATTGTGGCTGTTAATTGCTGGTAGGTAAGTTATTGTAGCAAATAAGTATAGATTCTGATCAGATGTAATGTTAAAGAAAAATAATTATTGCATTAACTGTAAAAGCCACCCGGGCTGCTGCCGTTAAATAATATTATCTCCTGCTGATATTTTTGCGAATATGCATTTTGAATTTGTTGCACCGTATTTAATCCTTTAGTACCAAAAGCCAAAATACAAACGGTACCACCACTGCCTCCGCCGGTAATTTTTGCCCCGTACACCCCCGCCTCCGGGCCGGCAGTTTGCGTCATGCTTACAAGCTCGTCGGTATGCGCGTTGCCTAACCCGCAAGCCGAATAACTTTGGTGTGAGGCATACATTAACTCCCCGGCTTTTTCTAATAAACCAGTTTTATCGGCTATAGTAACATTAGCTAATTCTTGCATTAACGCCTTAAATGACTGCACTCGGTAGTTTTCGTAAATGGGATGCGCGGTGCACGCCCGGACTTCATACCTCTCGTCAGCTACAATTTCGGTAACCGAATCAATAATGGCTCCGAATTGATCTTTAAACTCCTGGCCCGTCAAGGTGGCGGGCAACAAAGGGGCAAATTCACTTTCGTACTCTTCCGGCACAACATTGGCTAAATACCCGCCAAACGGCAAATTTTCCCGGTTGCCGGTAATACGGGCAGCCACAATTTGCGCTTGGTTTATACCTAAAGCCGTAGCTATAATGGTGTAACCCATAAAAGCCGCTACCCGCACGTTGGTGTAAGCCGCACCACTTACAGCATGTTTTACGCCGCTATCTAAACCCAGAAAATATAATTGCTCCGGAATGGAAATAGCAGGAAATACCTGCACCGGTTGGCAGATAATGGGCAGCAATTTATGCTCTTCCCCCAGAAAAGACGAAAGTTGATCCATTAATCCACAGGGCGCACCAACAATTAGATTTTCTACTTGCTGCGCTAGAATTGGCAACTCTAACTTATCTAGTTTTAATTTCCAGGCCTGGCTTATCACCATGAGCGTGGCTACCTCAATGGCAGCCGAAGAAGAAACACCTTTCCCAAATGGCACATCTGATTGCACGAGTACATCGGCCCCCGAAAAAGTTAAGTTCTTTTCTTTCGCCAGCAGGTAAAAACAACCCAGCACATAGATGGCCCAATCACCTCCGGCTTTACTTAAAATTTTTTCCCGAAATGCATTATAATCCGGCAGGTCATTCGTCCAATTTGCATCTACCGGTATCATTATTTCGGGCGGATAATTAGCGGCTAAAGCCGTCAGGCTCCGTACCCTAATTTGATTATCGGGGCGACGGGCCAGGTGAACCGTAGTTCGTTCCCGGATGGGCATTTGCAGAAGCAAGGAACCGGAATAGTCGGCTACGCCACCCATTACATCTAAACGGCCGGGAGCAGAACAGGAAGCAATTTCCCGGTGCTCCCCAAAAAAGGTTAGCAGGTCCTCTGACATGAACAATCTATTGGAGGGTTAAGCCAAATTTCTGGATCGCCGCCCGGAGCGCCGGCTCAATTTGCGCCCGAATACGGGTATTCGCGTAGCCAATCCAATCAACTCCCGACGTGGTATCCAGCGGTGCATCCAGCGGGTTACCGGCAATATCCGTAATAATAATGCCCGCTTCGGTACCAATAAGCGCTGCACAAACGTCGTACGGATGACACACATGCCCTATTTTCCGACCGGCCTGTTTTAGTTGGCGAAAAAGTGCCACCCGGATATCAGCCACAAAACGGTCGTGACCCACCAGCATTTCGTAGAGTTGCCCCCCACTGGATATATATTGATCTTCGAACAAAATAGCTTTTCCTTCTGGAGCATCCGGAAATAAATCCTCAATCATAGCTTCTTCAATACCGGCTAAAACATCGCGACCCGGCGGAAAAAACCGGGCAATCTGGCCAAAACCGCCGTACAAAGTACCGGATTGCGAGGGCCGAATGTGGCGCTCCTCACGGCTATTTCTTTCGAGGTGCAATGTAAACCGGTGCGAACCGCTTCCTTTTATGGCCCATAAAGTATCACTTAACACACTGCGCGAAGTAGGCAATTCGGTCATAACTGCTACTTCTATATCCTGTAAACGCGTATTTGGTCCTTTATTGGGAGCCGCTCCCGCCAGAAAAAAGGCAGCTCTTTTATCGTACATAATACCCCGCGTACCATCTATCGGGTCCATAATAATTCGCACGGCAGCGTTGCTGTTTTTTATATTTGCCGGTAATACCAAGCCATCTTCCGCATCTTCGCCAATACCTTCGGCAATTAATACCACTCCTCCCAGCGCTGAGGCGTGCTGCTCCAGCAAAGGCACAATTATATCTTCTACGTCCCGGTCTATTTGGTAAATAGTATCATCAGCTCCTTCAAAATGCACGGCCGAGCGTTCTTCAATAGATTGCTCACGCAAGGCTTGGTGTACTTTCCGGCAAACGGCTTCGCCAATTTGGCACAATACTTTTTTTAATAGTTCGTGGTTCATATTATTCTGTTTCTTGGAAGCCCGATATATCTACTGATCTTAATTCGGCGGCTTTTTCTTCCGGTATGGTATCGGCCATAAAGTTACCGGCGCCAATTTCGGGGCCGGCTAAAAACTTTATTAATCCCGGCTGGCGTAAAGGCGGCTGCAACAGCATATGCAAATGATAGTCCGGATAATTTGCACCATCTACCGGTGCTTGTAAAAACGACATTACGTACGGAAAACTCATGCTAAAATACGTATCGTAGCGCCGGATTACTTCTTGAAAAACCGCCGCTAATTGTTTTAGTTCATCATCCGAAAGCGTAGCCAACGTGGCGTGCCGGTTTTTCGGGAAAATCATAACTTCGTACGCATAGCGGGCAAAGTACGGAATAAAAGCAATGGCTCCTTCATTTTCCGCAATAATCCGGACCTGATCTTTTTGCTCGGCTGCAATTATCGCCGCAAATATATTATTTCCGGTTTCAAATTTAAATTTCTCGGCGGCCCGCATTTCTTTCTGCACCAACGAAAACTCAAAATCGGTGGCGTACAATTGGCAGTGCGGATGCGGATTAGACACGCCCACTGCCTCGCCTTTATTTTCGAAAATTAAAACGGCTTTTATTTCATCATTTTGGAGAAATTCCTGCATTTGGCCGCGCCAGGCCGCAAATACTTTGGTAACTCGGGCTAACGGAATTTCGGACATGGTGAGGTTATGCCGGGGATCGTAGCAAATAACGCGGGCTACCCCGTTAGCTTTGGCTTTTTTATATAACCCGGAATAGCTTTCCTGCTCCTTTACCGAAATGGCTGGTGCCTCCCACCCTACCACCGGATGATCGTTGTCGAAAATATAAACATCCTGATAAGTGGGATTGGTTTGGCCACTGATGCGCTTATTGCCCGGACATAAATAACAAGTAGGATCGTACGTGGGGGCCTGGATGGTTTCTTTTACCGTCGATCCACTCCAGGGCCGGGTATTGCGATGCGCCGCATATACAACCCATTCTTCGCGCAACGGATGCCACCTTTTTTCCCATTTACCGGCGTGTACCATATAATCTGTTGTTTAAAAAAACAAATATGCTAAAATTACTTTATTCTTATGTGTAAATTAATCCGGGAGAAATTGCAATTGCTTGGTTCTGTTGCTTATTGTTTTATTTAATTTCATTTTCATCTTCTCCCCACGCTTTTAATTCAACTTAAAAATAAGTCTAATCTGCATCATACTGGCCCTAAATAGGGCGGCATACATTCTCGGATTGTTCGCCCAATATAAGCGTTGGCTTACTTTTTAATTTTAAATCTTCTCAAACGCTTCCTACTGCTTGTCATTTAGACATATTAAATTTTGAATAGAAATTATAAATTAATAAATAATTTTATTAATTATTCAACACTATATTCAAATGTGTATATTTTTATATCTAACACAATTAGTTCTTGTATTATTAACAAAATCCTCTAAAATTGATAAACCCAAATGCCTGCATAAACTTAACATTGCACCCATTTTAGATACCACTAACCTAGTTCTTGTACCATGAGAATATTGTACGCTATTTTATTACTTCTCTGCTTTTTAAATTTCTTTTCGCCAGCAAATGCGCAGCAAATAAGCAAGGAAGAATTACTGTTTTTAACGCCGGAATGGAAAGGCGAACGTTTCCCGGATGGACAGCCCAAAGTACCCGACAATATTCTGAAACGCATGAAGCAAGTAACCCACGAAGAAGCTTGGGCGGTAATGAAAGGAGAAGGTTACCAAGCAACTAATGCCCCCCGCACCAGATATTTTGCCGCCCGGTACAATTCTGGTTCCGAAGTTCCGGAAACACCCCAAAATCTGAATGGCATGCCTTACGGATATACGGTAAGTGATATTGCCACTGCCCCGGGTTATACCGGCAATATAAATGGATATTCACAATTTAGACGGAGCACCGTTATATTTAGTACCGCTCCGGAACACTTTGTAACCTATTCTCAAACCCAGTAATTAATGGCCTAAGCAGTAATTAGAGGATATATTGCCAATCCTTTAGAAGCAGTTAATTATTATACCACAGGTATAAAAGCCCATTTCGATCAAATGAAAGATTATAGTGCAGATGTAACCTTCACAAATGAGGAAATTGATGCTTATTTAACCCAACCAGCTCTTATTTTAAACCCTTTAGATAGAGAAGATGCATTAAGAAAGATCAATGAGCAATATTGGGTTGCTTCTTTCCGGAATTGGAGTGAAGCATGGGCAAACTTAAGAAGAAGTGGCTATCCAGTTCTACCTATAAATAGTTATCCTTCAGCTGATGCATCGCTGACAGATCCTAAATATAATGCCCAAGGTTTTATCCGGCGTTTGATTTATCCGCAAAAAGAGCTATCGGTTAATGCCAATAACATTAATGAGGCAATTACCCGAATGGGCGGAAACACTTTAGGTACCCGCATTTTCTGGGATAAGAATTAAAATAAAATTACCTATCTGGTACAACGGCTTATCAGGTAGGTAAAATTTAATCCAGTGTAGGTTTATTGTTTAAAAGCAAAAGGTAGCTTATTTAAATTTTATATAAGAAAATTAGTAAAAATAGATTTTTAATATTTAATTAAATCAAAATTAACCTCTTACTCCACCAATAATTAATACCCATGAAAAGCATTCTACAGAAAATTATTGCTCAAAATAAAGAACAAGAAAAAACTGATGCGGCTGCCAGACAAGCCGAAATAAATAACCCGCATACCAAAGACAGTCGCCGGGATTTTCTTAAGAAAACAGCTTTAGGTGGTATTTCTTTAGGTGCATTTGCCGGATTATCCATCGAAGATACGCTTGCTCAAACTACCTCTAAAGTAAGACAGGCTTCCAATCCGTCGGAACTAAAAATTACCGATCTCCGGTATGCTTTAACCAACGTAATGGGCGGTACCGCTATTATTCGGATTGATACTAATCAAGGTATTTATGGTTTAGGCGAAGTACGGGATGCTGCTGATCCACGGTATGCTTTAATGTTAAAGAGTCGCATACTGGGGCAAAACCCGTGTAACGTAGAACAAATTTTCAAGTCGATCAAACAATTTGGTGGGCAAAGCCGGGCCGCTGGTGGCGTTTGTGCGGTAGAAATGGCCTTATGGGATTTATGCGGAAAAGCCTACAACGTACCCGCCTGGCAATTATTAGGTGGCAGATACCGGGATAAAGTACGATTATACGCCGATACGCCGGAAGCAGGATCGCCAGAAGAACAAGCTAAACTTATTAAATTCCGGACGCAAGACCAGGGATATACCTGGTTAAAAATGGATGTTTCTATCGGCGAGCTAAAAGGAAAGCCGGGTACTGTGGTAAATTCCAAGTTCTGGGAAAACGCGCAGGGAAACTTAGCCCAGTGGGGAGACCAAAGCAATTATATGTCTTACGGCAACACGCTGCATCCTTTCACCCAAATTCAAATAACGGAAAAGGGTCTGGACGAATTGGCCAAAGTAGTAGATCATGTACGCGGTATGGTAGGTTACGATATTCCGATTTCCACGGATCATTACGGCCATTTTGGAATGAATGAAGGCATTCGGTTAGGAAAAGCCCTGGAAAAATACCGGTTAGCCTGGCTGGAAGATATTGTGTCGTGGGAATATACCGAGCAATGGAAAACCATGTCGGATGCTTTAGAAACCCCGCTTACCACCGGCGAAGATATTTATTTGCTTAAATACTTTAAACCATTAATAGACAAACAAGCAATTGATATTGTTCATCCGGACTTAGCCAGCTCCGGCGGACTTTTGGAAACGAAAAAGATTGGCGATTATGCCGAAGAAAACGGCATTGCTATGGCCATGCATCAGGCCGGTACCCCCGTTTCTTTTATGGCCAATGTACATTGCGCTGCTGCTACTCAAAACTTCTTAGCCCTGGAACACCACTCCGTAGATGTGCCTTGGTGGGAAAGCCTGGTTAAAACCACGGACGGAAAGCCCATGATCACGAAAGGTTACGCCAATGTGCCGCTTACTGCGCCTGGATTAGGAATTGAATTAAACGAAGATGTAGTGAAAAAGCATCTGCATCCGAAAGACAAAAGTTACTTTGCGCCGACCAAAGAGTGGGATGAAAGACGTTCGCACGATAGAATTTTCAGTTAAGAGTATGTAATTTGAGCGGAAAGCATATAAAGCTTTCCGCTTTCTTTTAATTGTCAGGCACTGGTTTAACCTCTTTTGGGAGCGAGCAGCTAGGCCCTAAGTATTCATATTTATAAGATAAATAACTTTACTTTGAAAAAGATAAATGCTTATACAATAGCACTGGGCTTAGCAGCTATTTGTTTAGTTACTGCCCTAATCATGTTATTTACTGGAAATATAGCGCAGGCAGGTCCCTTTTTTATAGCTTTTTTTGCGGCTTTAGGGTTTGCCTTCCGGGGGTTTGCCGTAACAAAAGGCTTTGCTTATACCATGATGATCTTTGCAGCGGTAACAATGGCGTTGTACTATCCTGGCTTTTTCACCGAAATTAATGGTTTTACGCTAACGGCCCTTATTACGCCTTTGATTCAAATAATTATGTTTGGCATGGGTACTTCTATGAGTGTAACAGACTTTGTAGGCGTAATCAAAACACCCAAAGCAGTCTTGATAGGCGTATTTGCCCAGTTTATTATTATGCCTTTAATCGGTTTTTCCTTAGCTAATGCAAGTAATTTTCCACCCGAAATAGCAGCTGGTATTATCCTAATTGGTTGCTCGCCCAGTGGTTTAGCATCTAACGTTATGAATTACCTGGCCAAGGCTAACTTAGCGCTTTCTATCACCATTACATCTGTTACTACCCTTCTGGCTCCCCTTATGACACCGCTGTTAATGAAGTTTCTGGCAAGGGCATTCGTAGAAATAAATGCTTTAACTATGATGTGGGATATTTGTAAAATGGTTATAATACCTATTGGGGCCGGGCTGTTGTTTAACAAGCTTTTAAGTGGCCGGGCCCAGTGGTTAGATAATGCCATGCCAATTGTTTCGATGCTGGGTATAGCTTTTATTATAACTATCATAACTGCTGCCGGCCGCGATAGCTTACTGGATATAGGTGCTATTTTAATTTTGTTGGTGCTGATACATAATTTATTAGGATATACATTGGGCTATTGGGCAGGTCGTTTATTCCGGATGGAAGAGCGCGATTGCCGTACCATTGCCATTGAAGTGGGTATGCAAAATGGAGGGCTGGCCTCCGGCATAGCCAAAGAAATGGGCAAAATTGCTACAGTTGGTTTAGCACCAGCAGTTTTTGGGCCTTTAATGAATATAACGGGATCTATCCTTGCTTCTTACTGGCATCGCAAACCTCCTCTGGACAAAGATGAGGCAATTGAAGAACCGGTTGGAGAATTGGCGGTAAAACAATCCTAATTTTCTGATGCAAGTATTGGATGTTCTTTCCGACACTTTTCATTATATGAAAATCAAAACTTAACTTTAAAGGCTGAAAAAATATCCAATCAATTTCAATCTTTGCTTATCCACTACATTAATGAAAAAAATAGCCTATTCTTTATTATTCTCTTTTGTCTTCATCTTGTTTAGTAATGCCCAAACGCCATCAGCAGAGGAGAAAAAAGTAGCCGAAGCAGTGGCTACGTTTAAAAAAGCCATGATCAGTGCTGATAAAAATTTACTACAATCTATAACGGCACCCGAACTAAGTTACGGGCACTCCAGCGGAAAGGTAGAAGATAAAGCCGCCTTTATAAATGGCGTTTTAAACGATCCGATCCGCTTTAATGAGATTGACTTAAAAGAACAAACCATCCGGATTGCGGGTAATACCGCTATTGTTCGCCATATCTTCGATTCAAAAGTTACCAATAACGGCACTCCGGGCGAAATCAAAATCCGGAATTTACTAATATGGCAAAAGCAAAACAAAGAATGGAAATTGCTGGCCCGGCAAGCCTTTAAACTGCAGTAATAGCTAACGTCAGCCTAAGCTATAAGCCAATACTAAGCTAAACTCGCCAAGCAGCAACAAGGTAATTGTCTCATTTATTTCGATAATTCTTTTATATTTTAGATGAATTAGCTTTAGCAACAATTTTATCTCAACAGAATTTGTAGTATCCTTATTATAATGTAATAATGAACAAAAAAATATTATTAATTGGTGCCTTGTTTTTAGGCAGTTTTTGTGCGCAGGCCCAGCATATTGGTTCTACTCCCGAATACGTTAAAACTTTAACTTCCCAATGGAAAGGGGCCAGATTACCCGATGGCCGGCCGCATGTACCGGACTTGGTTTTAGACCGGTTACAAAACTGTACCTTAGAACAGGTCTGGGGTTACCTGAGCAATAAAGGTTACCGCAATCAGGTCGAAAAAAATTGGGTGATTCTGAAGCCGGTCGAAACCATGACCGGACGGGTAGTAACAGCGCAATTTATGCCCACTCGCCCCGATTTAGATAGTTTAGTAAGATCGCAGGGTAAAGCCGAAGGCCGCTCCCAAAAAGGAGGTATTAATATCTGGCCGATTGACGTGTTAACAAAAGGTGATGTGTATGTGGCCGATGGTTACGGTAAAGTAAAAGACGGCACTTTAATTGGTTCCAGTTTGGGTAACGCTATTTATGGCAAAACCGGGAAAGGCGTTATCTTCTACGGATCAATCCGGGACATGCAGGAGTTAAAAGACACCAAAGGTTTTAATGCCTGGGTAAAAGGCCACGATCCTTCTTATATTAAAGATATGACGCCAGCCTCCATTAATGCGCCCATTCGGATTGGAGAAGTAACAGTATTTCCGGGTGATGTGGTGTTTGCAAACGAGTACGGCGTTGTATTTATCCCGGCTCATTTAGTAGAAGGTCTGGTATCTGCTTCGGAAATGACGGCCCTACGGGATGAATTTGAAAGAGTGCTCCTGCAAAAAGGCAAATACCCATCCGGCGAAATACACGGCGATTGGTCCGACAAAATTAAAAATGAATTCCGGGATTGGGTAGCCAAATACCCTAAAAAATTAGCTATTACTAAAAAAGATGTAGATGCTTATTTAGCCAAAGCCCATTAATAAAAATTATTCTTTTGTTTCAGATAACAGGCCTTAACAAATTTACACTAACAGCTAAACTCTTAAAGCTGCAAGCAGGCTTCCCCAACAATTAGTTTTATACCTAATTGTTGGGTATTTGGCGTATTTGTTTAAGCCATAATCTTTTGTCTTCGTTTTATCTATTTAAATCTATCTAATGAAATTCCGCTTATCATTATTAAGTATTTTTATTGCTGGCCTCAGCCATTCTAATTCTTTATTTGCCCAAACTATACCCAAGGACGAACTCATTTTTTTAACCTCTGCCTGGAAGGGAGAACGCTTCCCGGATGGGAGGCCAAAAGTTGCCGATGATCTGTTAGAAAGAGCAAAAAAAGTAGGTATCGCGGATGCCTGGACGGTTTTAAAAAATGAAGGTTATACGAATCAATACGAGGGAAACTGGAAAACAGTAAATGAAGAGGTGCCCGTAGTGGGGCGGGCAGTAACCGCTATGTTTATGCCGAGCCGGCCCGACGTGGAAAAAAATGTGGTGGAGCGGGGGCAAAAATCACAGGGCCGCAAAGGTGCTTCCAACTCCTGGCCCATAGATGTACTTACCAAAGGCGATGTTTATGTGGCGGATGGTTTCGGAAAAATTGACGGAGGTACCCTGATGGGCGCTACCTTGGCAAATTCTATTTTCAGCAAATCGGGTAACGGCGTGGTGTTTAATGCCGCTGCCCGGGATTTAGAGGAAATACAAACTATTAAAGGCTTTAATGCCTTTGTGCGGGACTGGCATCCCTCCTTTTTAGAAGTAAGTGTATTGATGGGTTTAAATACCCCGATCCGGATGGGCAATGTGATGGTAATGCCGGGCGATTTAGTAATTGCGAAACGGGAAGGCGTGCTTTTTATACCGGCCCACTTAGCCGACCAAGTAATTAGCACCGCCGAATTTGTAACCCGCAAAGATAAATTTGGGTTCGAAATGGTGAAATCCGGCCGTTATACGCCCGGACAGATTGACAGCCAATGGAACGATACCCTAAAGAATGACTTCTTAAAATGGCTTGGCACGCATCCCGAAATGGGAAGCATGACGAAAGCGGATGTAGATAAAATGATGAGTAAAAGAACCTGGTAAATCAAGTATTTAATAGTATAAAAAAAAAGCTGGGCGGAAACCCAGCTTTTTTTTTATACTAAGCATTTTAAATTAAAAGTTCTGGCTAAATATTTTAACCTATCTGATGATGATATTATAGTAATTATAACATTATTACTTAAAACCATTGCCCTATCAATTTACAAAACTTAACACTAGAGATACTTATATTCAAAGATAGTAACGTTTTTAGATAATCTTACTTTTTGGCAAATCCTGATTTATATTGTAGGGCCTCTATGGCCGATGCTAAATAAACCATAGGCGAGTTCCAGTTAATGGCTATTTCATTGGAGGCATACGAACAGTTTTCGTCTGCATATACCTCATCAGGAAAAGTAGAGGTGTAACCGGCGCATTTATCCTGCTCCTTTGCTCGCGCATTGGTACCACCCGATAGTAAGCCCGGTACCGGTTCCTTAATACCATCGGCAACTGATGGCCGGTGATGCGGGTTTATGGTCGATTTCTCTCCGTAACCCGTTAAAAAAGAATAACCAGTGGCATTGCGGCCTAAAAGGTAATCCAGATTCGAAAGAGCTCCCTCCAAATACTTTTTATCGTTCGTAAGCTTATAAGACTGGATAAGCACAATGCCTTGGTTTCCGGCTTCGGAACTGCTTCCCCAACTATAATCTCCTGCTGATTTGCCCATAACGGTTCGGTAAGTCCGGTCATTTACTCCGGCCAACAGGTCATCCGCAAATGTGATCAAGCGCTTCTTTAACTCCGGTAAATCTTTTTGCGCTGCCGGCGTAAGGGCATTCTGAAAACGTAATAAGCTATAGTAACCCAATAGCCTTACCTGAGGCCAAGCTGGCAATGGCATTTTCTCGTCGGGCATTAATTTAACGGCCGTGTAGTAGTTATTTTTCTTGGTTGTGACATATAATTCTGATGCTGCCCAGATAAACTCGTCACTTACATCCCGATCGCCGTAAGTACCCGTCGAAATATCAGGATCAAATTCTTTGTTTATGGCATTTTGCTCGTACAATACGTTGGGGTTCTTTTGGGCCCATTCCCAAGCCTTTGTTGCCGCAGTTAGGCAAGTATCTGATAATCCCGGAAAATCAGTAGAAAAGTTTTTGTAAACCCGACTGGCCTGCGCCAAAACTGCTGCAAAATCTAAAGCTGCCCCCGTGCTTTTCTGCACCACATAACGATCCTTAGTTGCTTTATCCGGCATAATCATACCATCAAAAGAGGGGTTAGTCAGTTTATGATAAACACCGCCGTCATTCGGATCTTGCATGGTTAGCATCCACCGGAGATTCCATAATACTTCGTCCAGCACGTCTGGCACTTTATTCCCACTCTCGGGTATATTTAACTTCTGCGTTTTAAAATATTCCGGGAAATCTTCGTAAGCCGAAAGCAAGGTCCCCATGGTAATGCCGCTGTTTACAATATACTTGTTATAATCACCAGCATCAAACCAGCCCCGGGTAGAATAAATAAGAGTTCCGGCGGGACGTTGCGTCGAAGCAGCAGAAGGATGTACCAAGGCTTTGCTATCCAGATGCCCGGCAGCCCGTTGCCATTTACCAGCATATTTCTCGGGTAAATCAATGCCCATTCTTTGGTAGTAAAAACCTTTCATAGAGGCCGCAGCTACTTCTTTGTGTACCTCATTTTTAATTTCGAAAGCATAGGAATTTCCTACTCCCGGAATTTCTATAACATAAGAACCTGCTTTGGTTAGTTTAGAAAAGTCAGCCAGCCGGGTAGATTTCTGGGAGAACTCTCCTGGTTTTATTTGGGATAACTCCCCGGTATATACCGTTTTAGATCGATCAGGCGTTTTTACATAAAATTTCCCACCTTTATTATCTCCCACCACTACGGCTACCTTAGCTGCTGACGGGTAAAAACCAATTTGATTTAACCTAATATTATCGGTTGTTTGCTGCGCCTGTGCTAATGTACAGACACTGCATAGAGCTAAACTGAATACTATTTTTTTGATTCCTGTTTTCATAGAAAGTCTGACTTATAATAATTGAAAAAAGCGCACTTAAGTTGAGTGCACTTCTGAAAAATAACAGTTATTTAGAAAGCAATAACATAACGACATCATGGCTAGGAACACTAGCTTTAAAGGCTTTTTTTGTGTTACCTAAATCCTTCTTGGTCCAAAGATTACGTACTTTATAAGTAGTTTTAGCAGCGTTTAATTCTGCTTTAGAGAGTTCATCCACAATAGGCGTTTTGCTCCAATCAAAATTAACGGCACGAGGTTCTTTGCTGCGGTTTAGAAAAACTATTGCCCATTTGCCGCCATCTAAAGGTTTTAACCAAGTTTCTAAGCCATCTTTAACCGTATACTTAAACCCTTGTACGCCCAATTTATCCTGATTAACCGCTACTACTTCTTTGTTGGTTAACACCTCTCTAGTTTCTTTACTCATTTTGCGAACATCGTTACCAGCAATTAAAGGGGCGGCAATCATGCTCCACATAGAAAAATGAGCCCGGTCTTCGTTTACCGGCATGCCATTACCTACTTCCATCATATCCGGGTCGTTCCAATGGCCAGGACCGGCATATTGACGCAAGCCTTCCTGTTTATCTAATATCTGCATGACGCCCCAGGATTTCCAAGTACCATGATCTTCGATACAATCGAAACAGTTGTAAATATCACCGGTAGTCCGCCATAAATGGCCAACGGCAGGCCCCCACTCCCAAGGTTTATCGGTTCCCCATTCGCAAATGCTCAGAACCACCGGCCGACCGGCTTTTCGTAAAGCTGCCGTTATGGTTTTGTATGCCCCTTCTGCTTTTAAGCCTTCGGTATTACACCAATCATATTTTAAGTAATCCACGCCCCAACTGGCATACATTTGCGCATCTTGGAACTCATAACCCCGGCTCCCCGGCCGGCCGCCGCAAGTTTGGGAACCCGCATCCGAATAAATACCAAACTTCAATCCTTTGGTGTGTACATAATCAGCCAAGGCTTTCATGCCGGATGGAAAACGTTTCGAATCAGCATGAATAAAACCCAAACTATCCCGTTCGCCGTGCCAGCAATCGTCAATATTAATATATGTATAACCGGCATCTTTCATGCCCGACGCAACCATCGCATCGGCTACTTGTTTTATTAAGTTTTCATCTACGTTACAGGCGAATTTGTTCCAGCTATTCCAACCCATAGGCGGCGTTAAAGCCAAACCTTCGTACTTTTTATAATTCTGAACGTAATTGTTGCCTTGGCTAAAGGCGGATAAGGAAACACATAAAGAGACTAGAATCAGGATAATGTTTCGCATTTATTTAATATGATTTAAGTTATCGATTGATTTAATATTTTAGAACAACTAGATATTTTTAATCTTTTATAATTTTGATGGTTTCGGAACCATTTACCACAACTACATACAAGCCAGCCTGCAGATTGGATAAATCTAACGCAATTTCTTTGCTTGTAACTAATTGTTTTAGAATAGCCATGCCCAATTGATTGTAAACGTCGATGGTTTGGAGCTTTTTATCACCTGAAATTTTAAGATAATCGTGTACCAGGGTGGGATAGACTTTAAAGAAACGTGGTTCATCTGCTTTGTCCCAAATACCAGTTACCATCTGATCTTTTTTTACGTAATTTTTCAAGTCCGGCATTTCATCTAAAGTAATTACGTAATCGTGGGCAAACATTTTCTTCCACAAATCAAGGGAATTATATTTGCTATCGCGGGTGTAACCGCCATACCACGGCATATACCAAGACCAAGCCGCCCCGTCTTTTACCAAATTATCGACATCGGGAAAAGAACCAACTTCACTTAGCGTAATCATTTTTTTACCGTTATATAAACTATTTAGATTGTTAAATTCCAAGTCCTGAGAACCGTGGTCACCATCTTTGTATATATCGCGGCCCACTATATCTACGTACTCGTCGCCGGGATACCAAGCTTCGTCGTTGGGTTCGCGGGTCCAAACCCAAATCAGGTTGCGCAAGCCGTGGTGATTAACCATGCGGTCGTACATTATCCGCCACAAGGCTTTTAAAGGCTCCCCACCTTTGGCGCCCCACCAAAACCAGCCACCCGCTGCCTCGTGTAAAGGTCGCCAGATTACAGGTATGTTTTGCTCTTGCAGTTCTTTTAACATACCGGAGATATAATCAATATCGGCCAGCATGGCTATGTACTCAGCCGAATTAACGTCACTTACTTTGGAGATATCGAATTCCGTACCATCAGGCTTCGACTGGTTTTTGGTATAAAACTCTTCTGTTTTACGTGAAGGATCGCGCCAATGCCAGAGTAAGGCCGGAATACCGTTGCGGTTGTACCAGGTTTTAGCATCATTTATGGGTGTTTTGCTGTTGTACCAAGAATAGCCGCGACCACTGTGCATAAAATCAATTCCCAGCAAGGCGGGTTCTTTACCAGTATTTTGTTTTAGCCAGATAGCCTCATCCAGGCTGTTGAGGGTCATTACTCCCGAAATAATTTTTGTGCCGTAATTATCTAGCAGAAAATCGTACAAGATTTTAGCCTGTGGAATAGGGTCTGTTGTTACTAGGGTTTGATTTAAAGTAAAGCGATCGGCAGCGTTTACTTCCATAAATTCGATGTAATCAATATTAATGTAACCCCACGACTTTAGAATTTTAATTTGCTGCGCACCAGTTGTCATTTTTTGAGCACCTACTAATTTTAAGTTGGTGTATTGGGTTTCCGATACCGAAAAATCTAGAGTATTATCACCAATACTCAGTTTGTTTATCTTGCTACCACTCGTAGAACTGGCTCGTAAAACAATGTTATAAAAACCTGCTTTAGCCAGTATTACGTTAAAAGTAAGACTCCCTTCACCTTGCGCTACAAAAAATCCGCCTGAACAACTGGCACATGCTTGTTTAGTAGCGCCGCCCGCTAAGGTTGCATTTTCGGCTTCGTACTTTTGGGCATAAGCCTGTTCAGTAAACAAGCCGGTAAGTAAAAGGAAAGATAATCTTGTAAAAATTTTTATCATAATGCATAATATTTAAACCCTAAGTACTGAAGCAACACACTTTTATTTAAAAGTGTTTCTGTTTACAGAAGTGGCATCTGCACCCTTATCAAATGGGCTATTATTCTTTTTACAAATTACTGATTAACAACTTAGTTTTTAAAAATAAAACCCCGAGAATTACTTCCGGGGTTTTATTTAAATTTAGTAAGTAATTATCTTAATTATTTCAAGCCAATATGGTCGAAGTAAACCACACCAGTCCAACTTTCGGCCTGGAATAAAAGATCATTTAAGGTTGCTGGTTTTCCTAAATCGGCCAGTTTTAACATGTAAGTTTTCCATTGGCCTTCCTCAATGGCGAAAGTGTAAGGAGCACCATAAGCTTCATTTAGAATCAGTTTCAAGTTTTTGCCGCCGGTACCTGGATTACCATAAACAGAGAAGGTTAACTCGGTGTAATTTGCTAAAGAAACAGCTGTATTAGCATGAGCCCGTATTGCATCGCCACCTGTAAAGGTTTTCTTCGCAGATCTGTCTCCTTCTCTTACTCTTTCGGTACTGTTCCATACAGAGGCTCCACCCCAACCCCAATCATCCCAGCCACTTCTTCTGGCTTCGTCGAAAATAGCGTATGGAAGGGAGCCTAATAATGGCAAATCACCAACAATTTGCATTAATTGCTGTGATTCTACCATGACTCCGGAGTAAGTAACTAAAGTAATGGCACCTCTGGCAGCATCTTTAGGCACTTTCACTACTAACTCAGTAGGTGTTTTACTTACAAAATCAGTAACCTCTTTCGTTAAACTCTTAAACAAAACACCTCTAGTTAAATCCAAGTTAGTGCCTGTAATTGTTAATTCTGTTTCGCGGGCAACTGGTATAGGAGCTAAACCTGTAATGGCGGGCAATGAAACCGTAAGTTGATTCTCTGTTTCAATAACCATCGGTTCAGTACCGCCAGTTAAAAATTTCAGAAAACCTGACTTAACGTTCATGGGCACTTGTACTACTAGTTCATTTAAACTTTGGCTTACAAATGTTTTAACTGTGTCTGTACTTTCACCAAATATAATTCCTTCCACCCAGTTCACATAATTACCAGTTATTGTAATGTTAGTTCCTGGCTTTGCTTCTGCTGGAATAGCAGTAATGGTTACTGGCACTTCAAAACTTAAAACGGTTTTCGAAGTTACATCTTCACCGCCGTTTACTTTTAAAATTACTTTACCTGCGGTAGCTGAAGTAGGAATTACCAACTCTATTAATTCATCAGTTTGCGAAACAAATTGATCTTTAGTTATAGTTGCATTAGGTAACTCAATAGATTCAACTTTATTCAGGTTAGAACCAATAAATTTAATTGTTTCTCCATGTTTAGCGCCAGTGGGGCCAAAACTTAATAAATTTACTTGGCCGTTGTTCATTATTTCCTCATCGTCTTCACAAGAAGTTAAGAAGCCTAAGGAGAATACTAAACATACAAGCAGTAATAACTTTATATTATAATAATTTTTCATATGTAGTTTTCTGAAATACATTAAGGCATTACATTAGGTACTACCCGCATATTGTCTAAAGCAAAATTACCAGTAAAGGCATTAGGGCCACTAAAGAATAAAGACACACCATAGCCGGTTGGCGTATAGGCAAAACGTCCATTTGCTATCCAGAACTCTTCCCAAGGAATAGTTACCGTTTCCCATTGTCCTTTGGTATCAATATTTGGTGTCCAAGTATAACGTTTCGTGTTTCTGTCCGTTCCCATATCACCAGGTCCCATATGCATCAGGAACGATGCACCTGAGAAAAGTTCTAGCGTGTTTAATTCAAATTTCAGGCTGTAGTTCTTAGGATTAGTAAAAGCTTCTGCCGGAATATTACGGGTTTCTAAAC
>Ga0210040_10002823_pt1 | contig 24090 bp, 8 predicted proteins | sample CryGeyCG12114_NA_FD_185462 | JGI IMG/M metagenome (GOLD analysis project Ga0210040, IMG submission 185462) | Groundwater microbial communities from aquifer - Crystal Geyser CG19_WC_8/21/14_NA (SPAdes) (version 2) | ecosystem: Environmental > Aquatic > Deep subsurface > Groundwater | place: USA... | reverse complement strand
GTTAAACGGCAATTTTAGTAAACTAACCGAGGGTCGAATTTTTAACCGTAAACGCGGTTACGGTTTCAAAATTAAACGTAAATTTTGCCAAATTTTAAACGTTTACTAAACGGGCCAAGTCTAGTTGAATGAATTGTTTCATCCATTTTGGTGCCTCTTCCCAAATGAATTGGATAATAAAGGTCATTTCGTAAGCCTTTTCTGAATTAGTGGCGTATCTGATTGTATCATGTAGGTAGCAGAATTGCACTAACCAAAGGGTCAATAGAAGAGCCGAATTTGGAACCATTAAATAAATATATACGCTGTTGGGATGAGAGAAATGGAGCATTTGCCACTCACGAGTGGTTTGACAATGGTTGGAAAAAATTGATTAGGTTTTCCCTGATACAGAGATCATTGCTGTAGTTAGTTAGTTAGTTTGTTGGAATTCAATTACGTGAGCATCTTATGTGTGCTCTATCTGGTTTTATCTTATTTATCTTGACTCCTTCATTAATTTGTTGCGCACAGAATGTTAGGCTCCACGGAAGTGTAAATTTTAATTGGAACGAAAAGGAGCAACGAACGTTCATTGTTATATTGGCACGTTCTGTGTGTGTGTGTGTGCTCTGTGTTGTATACGTTGAAAAGTGCTCCTCTGTTGCTGCTTTTAATTTATGAAGAAAAGTTCAAAAATCCTGTGCACATTACATAAATACTCCCTAAATGTATGTAGAGTATATTGTTATCATTTCTAACTGCTTTGCAGATCTCATTCTGGGACTCAAAGATGAATAACAGTTTTAGTTTTCTTGTAGTGGTGGTGGTTCATTTATGCTGCGTAAAAACCCTCAGTTTTGAAAGTACCGAGCCCATTGGTTTTTATCAGGTCTTAATTGTATCTGACGTGTTTCCTCCTGAATATGTACAGACTAGCAAAAATAATAATAATAATAATGTAACACGGTCTGTAGTTTTGCAAACATGTATAGTTTAGACATGTTTTTTTTCTATTGTGGGAATCATTTACTGTATTTTATCACATGGACGCAGGCAGATTAGGCAGAAGAGCTACCTAATTTACGCTAATTTACTTGACTTGCAGTGCATGTATAACATAGCTTTGTTATTCAAGCTACTAGTATAATCCCATACTGCCTGGGTACATTCAAACAAAGGTCATTTATAATTAACGTCCAAGTGATCGTAATGCCATTATTACATTACATTTCACAGCTTGCATTCCATATACCCACTCATCCGCTCGGATTGTATTATTCGTCCTCTGAATGTAACATTCGTATTTGCATTTGGCTCTAGGGAATTGAGCATGGGGGAGGAAGGGGGGTTAATATTTGTAGTTTTCCTCTCAGATTAAAATTCACATTGTAGTCAGAAAACTCTCACAATCATTTGAACTTTTTATGTAAACTTTGACTGCTATCAATGAAGGAGTATATTATACTACTAGTTTGAAAGGAAGCAAAATTGTAAATGGAATAATGCCTTCAACTTGAACCGGATGGTTCCTTCCTACAGCTAACTATGATATGTATGCCGTGCATTATCCATAGATTGTAGTTAGTTAGTTTTACTGGTTACTTAACTAACTGACTGACTGGCTGCACAGGAACTCTGGTTTTTAGTTCGGTCGGAATACATAACTCGAGCAGATGTACGCTACAGATTCCATGGCGGATGTACGTTCATGTTGGTTCATTCTGTGAGTTGATGAGAACTGCATACCATACTACTGAATGACTTACTATATAACTTGGACTAACTAACTGCATGTAGAATACAAACTGCTAACTTACTAACTAGCTAGTATTTGCCGTGAGTATATGTATTCCTGCCGCTCACACACACACACATGGGTCTCAAGTGAAATTAGTGGATGATGAAAAGCATGGGAAGAGTCGTGGTAGTAAAATATGTACGGATGACACCAACGACTGACAAACATCCTGTAAGCCTTTACACATTGTAGTTAGTTAGTTAGTAAGCAGTATTAACTAAACTGCTATTGTAGATTTACTAACTAACAAACTAAAAGTCTCATCCTCTCATAGATCTCAATGATATTCCAAACTGATGGCAATATTTTCCCCGCATCTAACCATAAGTAATGCACTGGTGTGACGTGCATATAGAATAATACATCATGTTACTTGTGCCGTACAGATATAATGTACATGGTGTGGGTGTGACACACAAATGCATGTTGTATGTTATGCTAAAATATCTAACTTCATATCTGTGGGCCTGTGTGTATTAGTTAGTCTTGTTGGTTTCAATGTGAGACAAGAGTGAGTTTATTATGGAGGAAGGGAATTATTACTTACTGGGGATGAAAAAAAGTTTTGACTGCACAGACACAGACAGGGAGTGTAGTGTGTTGTTGTGTGTAGCAGGTAAAATGTTTGTCTGTCTTAAATCTGTGCTCAACTCTCCCAGTCAATCGTTCGTGGCTCGTTGTTGTTCAATGGAAATGGATAGAGCGAGATGGAATAGACTTGTAGTCAAGTTGGGAACCAAGGTGTGTGCACCTATAGCTCAAGTCTATAGTAGCTAACTATAACTAAATGGATGGTCATAGGAACATGAGTGAAGTTGGAGTTAGTGAATGGAGGGAGAGAGGAAAAGAATAATAATAAAATGATAATCCGTATTTACTGCTGTGCACTTTTATGAGGGTTCTAATCTTGACTATAGTTAGTTGGCTGGCATGATAATAACCTGCAAGTGGGAAGAAGAGCTTTAAAAATATGAGGAATTAGAAAATAAATTGTTGAGGGAATATTATTAGTTTATAAGTAATTAGTTAGTTGGTCAGTGTGCGTGATGAGCTGCTGTTCTGAAGAAGCTATAGTTTTAGTTTGTTAGTTGTGTGTGTACCGTGAGGACCGTAATAGTAATCTGGTGATGATAGAATAAAAAGAGTTGTTGGAAATAAATGAAAAACTCTGTAGCTAGTTTAGTTAGTATGCTTGAGCTTATATGGTATAGAAAAGAGTTTGTAGTTAGTTAGTAATTCAACGTGTTGCCTCGTTGTGTACATCAGAAGGAAACCAAGTCCTTTTTTTACGTTCTGCCATGTGCACCTGCGTTAGTTTTATCTTGTATTTTTTTGTGAGATTACAACTCTCAAAGATCCGTTTTAATGTTTGAATCCCATGAAGAATGGTATCTATCCAGGTTATAGCGATAATAATATCATATCAGTGTCCTTTCAATGGGTTCAACGGAAAGGAAATGAAAGTGTATTCTGAAGAAGCTTTAAATAAAGATTTGTACACAACATCATATTGATGATATATTGAGATTAGTTGGTTAGTTAGTTAGCATTGTGAGGCCAGTTTATTCTTCCTTATAGCTACTTACTGTTTACACTGAACTGGATTCAACTAGTAGTACAATTTTTTTCATTTCTCTGGAGATTACTCTGTGTTGTGTACCTTCATTTCATTTCATGAGTATTTACTTTTTGTTATTTTGAATGTTGTGTGTATCGAAGCTTGGCTATGACGATATTTACTCACGGAAAGAAAACGTGAATGTACCGATTGTGCTCACCGCAGAAGGCTTTGTTTTCCCAGTACCAAGTTAGTTAGTTAGCAAGTAATGACTGGGATGTGAAAACTGCCATTCTCATTGTATGACAAATGACATTGGCAGGAAATGAAAAGGCAAAGTGTTCAGCTCCCATTAAAATGATATTCACACATGGGAAATGTGCAAAGAACAAGAGCACCCTTTTTTATTGTTTCATTCCATCATACTACTAACTAACTAACTAACTAAGATCTAAGTAGCTTATAGTATACTATAGTGTAGCATTAGTAGTTAGTAAGTTAGTTAGTTACACTGGTGGTAATGTGGTGGTGAAGAAGTTTTACTCAAGACAAGTTGTATTTTGCGTTGGTGGTAGCTCCTAGCGTCCTAGCAATCTAGCTGGTGGTTTCTCACTTGGCGAGCCAAAAAGTGAGCTGACTAACTCTCATCTGAGTCAAAAAGAGCCCATGCTACATGTGTATGATGATGTTGGCGAGGTGAGTCGACGCTCCTTCTTCATTCATACAAAGGGCGTGTTTGATTCAGGTGGATGCAGCAGGCAGAGAGAGAAGAAGTTTCTAAATGAGTTGGCGTCCTGTCGCTATGGCGTCCATCATCCTTTTCCGTGGTGCAGTCCATCCATAGTATAGTTACTATTATGTTCATGTGGCAAACACAGTTAGTTAGTTAGCTAAACTTGCAGACCATTCAGAAGTAGTCGGAGGTATAGTACTATTCAGGCTTATTTTCTTTGTCCTATGTTATATAGTATTTTACGTGTGTAATGTGTGTGTCGTATTTTTTATGAAACTACAGACACATTGATTGAACGCATTGAATTGATTTAGCAGTTAGCAGGAATAAGAAGTGTATGCCACTTTGATTATATTTCCCCGTAATTTTGATAATTCATTGTCACTGGTCACCGAAAGCCATAGGTAATTTAGTTGGTTTCTGGTTGGTTGGTAATTGTTGATTTCATTTAAAAAAAGATTTTGTAAGAACCCTCTGACTGGGATCATTTGAATTGTCCTGGTGGTTAGTTGTTGTAGCTGTAACTAACAAACTAGCATAGACATTGTTGCAAGGAATACTATTTAATGAAAACTTGGGATGCTTTGGGACTCGACTGTTAGAAAACAAGTAAAAAGCTAACTAGATTGTTGTTGAAATCTATTGAGAATGAAGACAAGACATGAATAAAGGAGTGAGTGATGATGATATGGACATTACATGTACATATGTGTAGTAGTTGGTACTAATGTATTTGGATATACGCACATGAGAGTTCTCTCTGTGCTCTGCTCAAGGAAACAGGATGAAATGTGTGTTCAACTCTCTATCATGTGTGCGTCTAGTGTTTACTACATAATACGCGTATGTATATATGCATACGTATATATATATATATATATATATAATGTGTGTGTGTATTTATTTATTTTTTGCCTCTCATGAAGAAACAAGAATGTATAGCAAGCAGTCAGAGAGATAAGATGGATAGATAGTTAGTTAGTTAGTAGTACATAGTTGTACAAAAGAGGTTTTTTCTCACTAGTAACTACACGTTTATTATGAGCATATACGAGCTCTGTTGCTTCACTTATTCTTATGAGACCCTTATGTACAGAACAACACACGTATGCAGCATAGTTAGTTAGTTAGTATATGTAGTAACTAACAAACTATAAGAATAAAAATTTATGTCGTTCGCGCATATTTACAAACTGACTGACTGAGAGGAATAGGAGGACTTTTTATGTGCAGTTAGTTAGGACATCTGTAATGGGTCTAACCTCTTGATACAATATACAGATATACACACATACTGCTGCATGCATAGCTCTTTTTATGATAGCTGAAGGATTTGCTCCATTGGGATGATGATAATATGAAGGAAAGAGGTTTTGCTGGCTAAAGTGTATAATATACTTACAAAACTTACTAACTGTGAGACTGACTGACTGAGTGAGTGAGTGAGATGAATGCAAGCAAGGTAAATCTTTGTGGAGAACACCTTTGGAAATGCTCACCATTGAGGTTAGTTAGCTAACTAACAGTAAGTAAGCATGTTATACTGGTGAAGGATTAACACATGGATGCGGATAAGAGATGAAGAACGGCTAGAGGATTATATATAGTAGTTTATTATAGTTGGTTAGTTAGTAGGGCTATAGCGACTGATAGTTGGTTAGTATAAACATGCAGTAAAGGACTGTTTGTCTTCTCCTAACTTACTTGCTATGTACCCAAACATAGAATTTCACATTAATGGAAGTTGTTGTAATATGTACGGTTGAGCTGATGGTGAGATGGAGAGTAGCATTTTAGTATTAGCTGGTTAGTTAGTTGGACATAGTTAGTATCTAGTGGTAGTATATAAAATATAAGGTTGAGAGAAGAGATAGTGAAGATTCTCTTCTTCTGGCAAGTTATAAGTGAGCGCGAGCATGATAATGTATTGTGAGGAGGTTACGTGTACGCCATTCTGAGCCGTCACACTGGCTCCGCATCTTCTTATATTTCTGTGATTTTTCTTCTAGTTTAACTTGAAACTACTAACTAACTAACTAACTAACTAACCAACCAGCCAACCAACCAAGTAACTAACTAACTAACTAACTAAGGGTTAGGATCAAGAAGAAGAGTGAGTGAGTGTTGTACACAGTTTTTCTTCTCCTCCTTTCTTGATCTCTGTTCATGACTTGTTGGCCGCATGTATGATGGAACGTATGTATGCACGTTGGGGTAAACTGCTTGAGCCTAGGTCTCTATAGACACCTAGAAGCAGTAGTTAGCAGCAGAGCCATATTTATGCATGTTCCTTCCCGCATAATGATATTATGTATGTAATGTACTGTATTCTTTTGTATGTGTATGGTGTGGGTTCCCTGTGTGTAGTCTTATGCATAGTGGAGTTTATAGCTAGTACTAGTTGTTGTGCAGTGTAATGGGATAAGCGCCAGAAGAGAACAGACCAGTTCCGTCCGTCCCCCTCTCCCCATTCACTGGTAGAGAAGTTTTAAACGAGTCAGTCTTTGAGCAGATGCTGAGCTATGAAGTGGTAGTAGTGGTTGTGGTTCAAGAAGAAGAAAAAAAGGGAAAAAATCTTTCACCCGTACTACCAGCTAACCATTCGTCTTCTTCGTATTCTCTGTCTCTCTCACTTAAAGGCATCTTAACTAACTACTACATCATAGGGCCAGGGCCATTTAGTAGCTCTATCGTTTCTGTAGGCTCCCTCTCATTGTCCATTGTGTTGTGCGAGCAAACAAGAATGTTGTTCAAACTGCAAGCTCGTCTTATACTAGCCTTGTGTTGTTTCTGGTGGTGTTTCTATCATCATGAGCAAGTACCACGAAAGAGCTAAGAAAACTGTGCCCAAGAACACCAAACCTTTTATTATGGCCAACTTTTAAGTACACATGTTGAGTGAATGCATCGGGTCTTTTGGATACAAGTCAAGTGTATGTGTGAATTTTTATTGACATTTGCAACTGTTTTTTTTCCTGGTCTTGTTTATTCGTGCACTAATAATTCATTCACAAGTGCCAGAGTCTATGTACCTAAAGTTGAGGAAATAAGTGTAGCGTTCAAAGTACAGTACATTTAAAGGCACATGATGGAATGCATGGCTAAAGATGGACTTCTTTTGGACTCATCTGCAGGTAGAGATATTATGAGCTACTGTCTGACTGACTACGCTCAATGAGTTAGTTAGTTCGCATTGCGATAGTAGATAATTCACGTATGGGCGAAATTATCATGGATTCAAGATACATTGCTCTTGCTCAAAAGTTGTGGACTGCAAGTTTGCAAGTTTAAGCTGCACAATTCATTCCATGAGGATAAGGCGTAGCAGTATTTAGTGTATAGAGGGCTGTATGGCATGGAAATCAGCACATGAGAGATTATATCAATGTACATAAGTGTATCAAGTTTTGTAGTCGATCGTTGTGATTACTAACTGACTTAATTGAATATTCGATAGACTAACATGGTTTGTACAAGATTTGAGACCCATGATGTGTGGAGATTTGAGAAACCAGTAATGCATATGAAGTTGTAGGGAATATGATGAGCCACAGGTTTGTGAGCATATTATTCAGAGCGAATTTATACCACAGTAGTATATTGGTCTGTAACATTTGTTAAATATGTACTTGTACAACTCACTCCTAGACTGTGCTACACTGTGTTGAAATTATGTTGGATTTCTTAATTAAGTTGATTGTTGCAGTAGGAGCGAAAAAATTCATTCAGCTTGCTGCACTCTTGTATACGAGTTGATGTGTGGTGTGAACCAATTTCTACTTTTTCATTTCATTTCTCTATAGTCTTTTTATCTTTGTAGTTAGTTAGAGAGAGCCACGGAAATGTTATCATACGAGTTGAATAAATGTTGTAACTAACCTCCGTTTCTCAGTTCTTTTCCACTGCGAGCTGTCGTGTTTACGAATGTCTTTACGGGTTAGTTATTTAGTTAGTTAATTTAGTGCAAACACAAGTCAGTTATGGGGATTTAGCAGGAAAGTACTCCTCGTGTCCTTTAATCCTTAGGTGGTACATTATTTTGACATTATCAATAATCTTATGATCCATTTAGTTTAAGCCGTGCAGTCCGGGCTCACTCAAGTCAGTATAATGGGCCAGAAAATTACGCGTGTTATATTTTTAAATGGTTGGTTGTCACCAGAGTACAGTAAATTACCAAAAACTTGTGCTCCCATACTTGCCGGCAAAACATGGGTAGATAGAATGGGCTGTTTGGAGGAGGGAGTGTAAATATCCCTGACTGACTGACTGAGTTAATGTATATATTGCACACATAACATGGTATGGATGTATATGGACACATATTTTCTAAACGCTCTGGCTCCATTATGTAAAATCACTGAAAACGGGATTTAAAAATTGCATTTATTGGTTCATAATATGTTATAGTAGTGGAGTTAAAAGCCCATTTTGTATTAATGGCATGCTATAAAATATGTTCCACCAACGCCAATGCATTTGACTAATGATTTTCTATTCCTTTCATTTCCAGATAGTGGAGGATGAATGCTTGAAAAACTTGGCAAGTCCTAGTAGATGGCTTGACTACGCAGTGTCATCCTATAGTTCCTCTCACTGGACCTAACATGTGGAAGGGATGAAATGTTTGTGTTGTTAAGGAATTAAAAATTTAAGAAAACAAAAAACTGACTGCGTCAACATGTTATACGTTCTGAAGGTGTTGCCAGCAGAGCCACTAGTTTAATGTTGACTTCACTCGCCAGTAGTGACAGTGCTCGTCGTGTACACGTGTGAACTGCGCTTGCACTTCAATGGCCCAGAATGTATTTACTCGTCGTTCAAACAGCAACGGGACGCGAACCTACCCCGGGACAGCCGCCCGTCTGTTGGGCTCCACTACGGAGACTCTTGGTCCTCCACCGGCTGCCCCAGCACTCTCCCTCTCGGAGACCTCTGTTGGTGGATCCATACCCACCGTGTTCTCTCGACCCTTGTCTCGTTCGCAACTAACACCCGTTCATCCGGATGGCCTCAGTGGAGTGGTGAGCAGAGGAGCCGCTACGGCTCGTGTTCCTCAGACGAGCCCTTCATCCTCCTCTTCACTGATGACCACGAGTCCTGGTGGCCGAGCAATTTCGCTGGACCAGCCCCGTCCCAACTCGGAACGACATAGGAACCTGTACTTGGGTGCTCCTCTCCCTCATCCCAACCAGAAGAGCTCTCCATCCTGGACAAATAACAATAACAGTGGTGGTGTGAATAGTAGTAGTGCTCCAGTACGAAGTAACATTAATAGCATTAGTAGCAATAAACTGAGACTAGAGTCAGGTGTAACTGCTGCGGAACAAGTGAGACTTCCTTCCAAATTCCGGAGTAGTAGTAGTAAATCGAATGAGCACCACAGTAGTGATAGTATTGGTAGTCATGCCGTAGTGACGAGCCAGCCGTCCAAGAGAACTACATTTGACGGCTGTGGTGACCATGGGGATGGTGGGGGTAGTGGTAGTGGGGATGGAGGTGTCAAGCTCGCCGAGTCGTCCATCATTTGTCCGTGCTGTCGCAAGTGTCGTTGTGAAGCTTGTGCCACCCCGCGAGCCCTACCCTCCAAATGGATTTGCTCCAAGAGTGTCCACTGTGGACCTGAGCCTGTGCTCGACTATGTGACTTGTCTGTGCTGTGTGAAGGCCATGTTCTACCATTGTGGCAAGAATCACGAGCCCGATGGCGGAGTCATGTGTGCCGACAACCCATGCTCCTGTGCTCCGCATCGAAAGTTTTGGCGATGGGGCTGTATGGGGGCTATGTCTCTGGTTCTCCCGTGTCTCTGCTTGTACTGGCCCTGTAAGGGTGTGATCCGGGTAGTGGACAAGGTGTACCAAAAGTACCACAGCAATGGGTGTACCTGTCGCCCCTCCACATCCTATGGTGAGTCCGTGGTTACCGAGACGTCAGAAGATGAGGATCGGGGCTCAAGTCATTCCAGTCATCCACCTGCGGTGCCCCCTCGAATGGGAACCACCAAACTATTGCCCAAAACATGATGATTTGTTTGTGACATTTGTTTAGAGTTATGTTTTTTGGCTCAGCAATCATTTTTGTGGACGTGTTTGTTTGGTCCTTTTTGTTGGTGTGTACAACTCTATTGATGGATAGTTAGTGAGATAGTTGTTAGTTAGTTAGTTATATAGTATTGTAATGATGAGAGCACTGCTGACATTGCTCCATATAGGAGGAGAAAAAGAGGAATTATGGTTTATACAGAGGTGGAGCTCTGTTCCCTTCCCTGTGTTTTGTTAAATAGTTAGTATGATGGGTGTGGAGAAGGACAATTGATTTTGTAGGCAGTCAGTTTAATTTCTCTTTCAATTATGCAATGTGTGAACCAATTTGCATTGACTTGTACTCGGGAACTGATTTTTTGGTGCCTTAAATCACCGTAATAAGTAATGAATCTTACTCTTTTTAGTTAATTGTTGTTATGTTTTGTAAAATTATCGTAGAAGAGGAGAGGAAGTGAAGTTAATAAGATGCCGAGTTTCAGCTACTTTCTTGCGTTTTAAAATTATCGGTCGATAGTGTTTTTTTAAATTGTTTTTTGTTTTTTTTTTTTTGTAAATTTTTTAAACATGCTGACACGGTAGCTTCACTGCAAAAATATATTTATCAAAGGACCATATATCTAATATATATATATATTTAACTAATAAGTCACTAGTCACATTTTCATGCATATAAAACAAATAATATTAATCAACTACCTTTACATAATGGAGTATGATGATTATGTGGGAGCTTAAGCACTCATTTGTGAAACTGGGCTTTGATACATGGTGAGATAAAATACAAATAAATGTACAATTGGATAATGAAAACTAAAGTGAAGTATATTAAGCATGTATCTTTTAAGCATTATATTCAATATTGTATTTGTGCATCATAGTCATCTTCATAAGTACCATCTGTAAATGCCTGGCTGCAAATGGATCTTCATTTTATCAGGAATTTTTCTATCTCCAAAATGCATCAGTTGGCTCGAGCTGCCAATTCCAGCATTCGCATATAAAAAATCATTGTATAGCAACTTAACTGCTATACTGGATTGCAAATCCCCATTCACAAATCGGTTCATTCATTCCAAATTTTGTGTCTACTATAGCAGTATAGCATAACATGTGCAGAATACTCACATTTTCTCCTACTCAAACTCGGAGTCCAAAAGTTACACTGACTAACTAACTAACTACCTATCTAAACTATATATGTATATTATATACCTGAAAAGCCAATTTTAACTAACTAACTGAGAGGAGGCAAATGATGTGGACTTCACACATAGACTGAATAAACACGCTCATTGTGCGTAGTGGTAGGAAACGGTTTGGGCTTGCAAAAGAAATGTAAACAATGGATGAATCAGGGCTCATCCGGCTTTAAGGGACGGAAAGGAAAACTAAGGGTCTGAAATGGATTCAGTGAAGAGGAAAATTAATGCTCAGAGTATTGCTTTAAAGGATTTTTGAGAGAGAAAAAAAGTTGACTCCGGAAACGCCCTGTTGACTGCCCTTGGTGGTGTCAGGCTGGCAGGTAGTAAAGTTGCTCCAACAGAGCAATAAGGTAGGCATAGACTGAAGGGCACTATTATTATTACTACCACCATTATTATCATTATATTTCTTGGAACATTCCATGGAGTAAGTAAAACCACCTCGTCTGGCAGATGCTCTCACTTCCGGCCCTCACGTTTAATAATAAACGAATTGTAGTACAGTTTAAGCTGCTCCTGGTATACACACTCCACTACTGACACTCATCCTGCGTCCGTGGATGGATGTATACTATGTACTACATACTAATACTAACTCGACATATCATGCAGATAGAAATAGGACGGATAGATTTTTCGTTCAGTTCAGACTAGTTATAGTATAGTTAGCTCGTAAATACACAGGAATAGGACCCCATGCGTAAATCCTCTGTTGGTCTCCTTACCTCATCCTTTCTCATCATCACCATATCCCTTCCCATGCAACATAGAGCTTTTCAAGCTGCACAAATTTCACATCCTTTCCATTCTCAGGTGGGAAAATGAAAGCACTCACACAAATGCCACTAGTTAGTTAGTTACTACTACCAGTGCTTATGATCCTCTCTGCTAGATTTATTACGGCGTGCATATAAGCTTACTCTCAGAAGAACAACTGTGATCTCAGAATGGATGGATGGTACACGGATAAGAAAAAATTATCGTTAAAGACAGTGAGTTGCTTGTTCAAGTCAGAGGATGCATTATGATGAGGAAATCACGTCTTGGGTTCCCTCTTCCTCATTTATTTTCCTCTCAAACACCATGCACCACTCTTCTCCATACAATTTATGTACACAATGTATTTTCACGGGAAACAGCCGGCTACCATCATCATATCATATCCTCATGATTACTTGTTAGTTACCTCCCTGCATATGTAATACTATGACCATTATGAGGCCTTTTTCATCACTACTGTAGTAATAATGAGCTCTTAGCCGTGATTACAGATGGTTAGTGAGTTAGTTGGTCCACGGGAATATTAACTAACTATGCATGTAAGATCAAGACGGGTGTTTTCCCTGTTCATCCCTGGTGCTCCACCAAATGTTATGCTACCAACTTTTATTGTTAACTAGACTTTGAAACAGTTTTCTGTTTTCTGTATATGAACTCATTTTTGAATTCGTCTGCATATAAGATCTGTCTTGGGCTGAACGACTATTGTTTCCATTTTAATGTGTATGTGAAACAGATGAGAGATTGTGTGTAATGTATGAGCTATGCGAGGGTATGACGAGCAGGAAAAAAATCTTGTATGTCATGCATACATTTGAGTCCCATTTCCTTTTCTTCTTCTTTTGTCAAACATCCTGTCCTGTCTGCCTATAGCACCATGGACAAGTGAACTGAGAGTGAGTGAGTGAATGAGTGCACAGTTTTACATTGTCTAGTTAGTTAGTTTGTTAGTTAAGTTAGCTATGTACGACATTCGTTTGCATTGCACACAGGGATAGGAATTCAATACATACCATTCTGTGATGCAAAAGTATGAGAGAGGATAATGTGTGCCAATAGGGATCACTGGAAGGACTTGGGAGTTTTTTGAATTGCATCTGGAGAAATAGCTGCACTAGTGTTGTTGAGCAAGCAAGAAATAGTAAATTATTGTGATGAATGATGGGACCTTCTCTCCATCAGTTTTGGTAGGCATAATTTTTATAGTTTCACTTTGACTTGACAGCCTGTTCTACTACTTATTATGTTCATTTCCATCTCATGGTTGCCCTGCTGCTGCTCATGGGCGATGGAGGATGTGATGTAAAATGGACTGGTCTGGTAGCATTTATGGATGAATACATGAATGTAATAAGGCGGATGCTGCTTCCAACAAGAAAGAAACCTCTATACAAGTCCAACAGGCCAACTGTGAGAGTGAACATGAACCTTTCCATGCATGTACTCATATGTGTGTGTGTGTGTACTGTGCTACTATGTGCAGGGAGGAAACCTAGAAATTAACTAACTACGACTGCTGTGCACTCCATAAAATGATCTACATTTTTTTGAACATTTAACTCTCGAAAAAAATGTGTTTCATTACATTTAAATAGCCTGCTATTGCTAATGTCCGCAGACATTTAGCCTTAAAACCGGTACGAATCTTTGATTGACCACACGATCTCCAGGTTCCATATCTTGGCAAAATAACTCTCCAAGATAGACATGAAATCCAAAGAAAAGTTTCTATATCAAGGCGAGAGTGTTTAAAACATGCAGAGACTTGAAAGCGCCGGAGTTTTCAAAAAGTGTACCCACAAGTCTAAATACTTAAAATCTATTGAATAGTCAACAGGTTTTCTCCCTGTAATAGCTAACTAACTAACTAAAAGTAAGAGACTTTGGGCTGGTTCCACTCTAAAGTAATAGCAGTTTCTTAAGATGGTTTCAGCAGTCGTCCTCTCACTTTCCACATGTGCGCTCTCCTGGCTCTGTAGGTCTGCATTTTGCCTCTTCTGCCTGCATCCATTATAATGAAAGTCCTCTTTCTTATAACTCAAAAAGTCAGTTAGTTAGTTAGTTAGTTAGTTACTTGCTTTTTCTTCAGATCCCATCGCCAGGCTAGTTATAAGGGAAACTCACTTTAACCAACCAACTACATACTTGTTCTTGTATATCCTCCACATCATCCTACAACATGCATGCTTATTATTAAAGCCGAGAAGAAGATGGTGTGTGTGTGTGTGTGAGTTGCACGTGATGCTGTTCCTCACCTCACGGCTGTTCGTCCACCCTCCCCCAAGTGGAGTAACGTAAGTAAGTAAGTAAGTAAGTAAGTAAGTAACTAAGAATTTTTTTCCTTGTTCATCATGTTCTTTGGAAGAAAAAAAAAAGGTTCTAACTTGAAGAATGAAAAGCGTGAGCCAGCAGCAGGGTGAGTGAGTGAGTCAAGGAAGAGGAAAAAATTAGAATTTCTTCTACTTCAACAATAATAATAGAAAGAGAGAGGATGTGCAGCTTGCAAGCATCTTTCAATGAATGAACCCTTGCATTATATATGATCCCAAGTAGATACTACTAGTGTCAGCTATGGCCTCCCTTTTTTCTTCTTATATGCATAAGAAACCCAGAGCTTGGCTTACTTGCTTGTACATTCTGCTGCTATGCCACTCACACACTTTTGTGTTCACAAATAAAGGTAAATCGAATTTAAAGTTGCCAAGGATGGAGCCCAGCATGCACACATGATGAGAAGAAGAAAACGTCCAGCAATCTCTGTTCACCAAACAATGTCTTCAGCCAAGCCATATAGCCTGTCTCTCGCTCTCGGTGCATTATGTGTACATTGAGCCATGAGGATGATAAGTGTGAATCAAGTGTGTATAGCTGTATGTGGGTGTTTACTAGTTTTCACAGTCTTTCAGGACTTGAGGATATGAGTAAAATTAAAGTGCATAGTATATAACTAACCAACGATAGTGGCTTGATTTAAGCTAACTATATAGCTAGTTGGATGGACGATGTATGTAACTGCTGAAAGGATGGAGTGGTGGCAGGACGTAAGGATGATGATCAGGAAATCTGTGAAAGGAAGTTGCCCATGTTATTAAATATCTATGTATGTGTGTAATGCATGCACCCATTATATGTGTGTGCTATAGCAGCAGGAGCAACACTAGCTGTCTAGTAAAATGTGCAGTGCATATGAAGGAGGACGGATGGAGTACGAAATAACGTACGGACGGACAGAAGTTGGTATAATTTTAAAATGGTTCAGTCAGAGAGCATTGGTTCACATGGGAATCACTCACTTTGTGCAGACTAAACTTGTTGGAGGATGTGTGTGAGGGATTTTGAATGACTGACTGATGTGTCTGCATCATGCATTTCTAATTCATACAAATGTCGAGTGTATGGATCCTAGCAGGGAAGGAAAAAAAATTGGGTTTGTGTAATTTTGCATGCATGGTACACACACGAGTGAAGAATTCCAGTGGATTGTTGTTCCCCATTTTGGAGGACAAGATTCTGGCATCGTTGGAGCATATGTGCACGTATACATGCAAGAATATGAAAGCACATGTATGCTTTATGAGTAGTTAGTGTTAGTGTGTTATGTTGTGCTGGGTCCTTATGGCGTAAAATGTCACCGTAGGATAATGGCGAGATTCTATTCCCACTTGTATGGAACATTTTTTGGTGAATTGAGGTGAAGGAAGAATAATAACCTTTTTCTCCTTTTACAAAATGTGTGCATGGAGTGTATGTAAGAAAGGATGAATTGTAGTCAGTAGTCAACCCAAAGGTATCATGAATCGTTGGAAAGAAAACAGGGGTAAAGAAAACAGGGGTAGTTTCTTGCTTGAACTTACTACTATAGAGCTTGTAGGAATCTTGCCAAGAAGTAAATAAAGTTTTTTTTCTTGTTCATGGCCTATTTATGATCTCTTCTAGTAGTTTGTCGCCAACATTTTCACTGAATGGAGGGAAATACGCATTGACTGTGAGAGTGAAGCCTTTCTTAGGCTCATGGGTTGGTTTTAGTCAGTTAGTTAGTTAGAGCAAGGAAAAAGGAAACGGATGAGGCGCGCTCGTTGTTCCATGCAAGGCAACGTTCTTTCACACTGTAGCTATGATTGGTATATATAGCCACATTTGAGATATGTAGTCAAGTAGCTAGCTTGTCTAAAAGCATCTTTTTCTTAATGGAAACGGAAACCAGTAGGACAAGTTGATGCATGGACGTGTGACTGTGTTTCCCAGTACAAGGTTCAGATTCTTGTGAATACCTAGTGAGTGAGCGAGAGACACATGTTCACTTGCGCTTTTTCTACAGCTTCAGTAATAAAACAAACATGGGTGCTAATACTTGAATGTTTGGTCAATATGATAATTGGAATTTCTGGAGCATTGGATAGTGTGGCATTGAAATATATTTGTAAAGAAAGCATACAAATGTAATATACATAGTTTCACCGGTTGTAAGCACGTTGAAAAATATAAATGAGAAGAACACAAGTAAAGAGTAGTAGTAGTTTATTAATGAAATGATTATGGCAGTAATGCATTGAATGCTAGAACACAGAATCAAAGATCATTTATAAATACGAAATACAAAACAGTAGAACACGACAAACAATTGGGAGAAAATAACAAGGACAATAAAGCGCTTAGAGATGGTCCTAAATATATTTCATAAATTAGAGGTTTAAACTGAATACTTCTGCAGTATTACCGCTTTTCAATTCTTCAATGTGCAATAAATAAGAAAACGAATCACAAATCTTGGGGCACTTTCATTTGTTACCAAGGCATAAAATACACATACAAATTCAAAGATTAGATAATTTTATACCGACGTGATGGAAACATGTGAAGTCCAGCGGAATAAAAAATACCAAGTTGTCATTTTCGTTCCTGATGTTCAGCGTATATTACGACAAATTACATTTGCGATAATTTCTGAGACATGATAATTTTAAGCTGCTCAAAATCAGACTTGGAAGTTTCAATTAGGAATTTTAAACTTTCCTGTTGAACAGATAAGAACTCCTTTATTTGAGAGATTGCTGAATTTTCCACAGAATATCTCATAGTTCTGTTATCGTTGGAGGATTTATGCAGCCTTATCTGTGATAGCAATTCATTCAGCCGTCCTTTGAATTGAGTGGGTGAGTTCATTTCAGAATTCATATTCTCAAGGATTTTCAATAGTTTTTCCTCCTCTATCTGCAATGGTACCCCACTTTTTCGGTGAATTTCTTGACGTACAATTACCTACATTCATGTACAACAACAACACTTTAGGATACGACATTTGAGTTTAATATGTTCTTTTACCAATAGAATCAGTAATTAAAGTGGCACAATATTAACTACAAAACGAATTAAACACTGCTCATACCGATAATAGTCTATGCACGGATTGAGAAAATTTTCGCCTTAGTTGCTGCAGTTCGGCCATAATATTAGTGTGCCGATTCAGCAGTGTAGCGACATCTTCATCTATAATACGTAACCGCGCTTGATGCTGTTTAGTTTCATTCTTAAAATAAAAAAAATAACGATAAGATAAATATCAAATTGTAACTTTCTTATAATTAATTGAAGAACAATTTTGCATTGAATACCTGTTGCCATTCTTGACGCGCTCTTAAAGCATCTAAGCCTACAATTGCTTGTGGAATCATATTCACAGGATCCGGATTGTCCTCTTGAGCTTGACGCCAAACTCTCGGATCAATGCCTGTAAACATAGAATACAACTTTTAATCGTCTACTGAAGTTTTCATATAGTTACAAAATGAAGATGTGTATTTCAACAACTAAAACGTACAAATATAAGAACACGATAAGAGAAAACATAAAAAATAATACGTAATTAACAAATTATTTAGTACTGAAAATGGCAAAAGCTACATACCAATGGGTTCACAATAAGCAAATAATGTATACAACAAGCGAATTGTAATTTATAAACTGTGAATTAATCAATGAAAAATGTCAAAATAGGAGCCGAGAAGCTTTCAATGAAACTAGTTACAACTTTTCCGAACCGACTAACCATTTAATTAAAAATATGTCAATAATATACATCGCTGGCCATAACACAAAATAATAAGTTAAAAAATTAAGCCACGGTGCTAATAATAATACTCACCATGCGGAGGATTGTCCAGATACTGTCGTAACTGATTAGGACTTGGTTTAATCTTTGCCTGAACGTTAACAACACCTAAACTTTCTAAACGAGGTTTGAGCATCGGCTGAACTAGAGCAGAAGCGAGATCGGTGGCAGGAATGCGTCGAAGAGTTGTTCTATCTTCCGCATAAACGACCACCATACTCTGACCTTCTTTGGACTGTTTGGTAGCCGCTACTTTTAAAAATATATTAGGCCGAGCTAGCATACTCTGGAGAGCATTAATCAACTCTGTCTCCTCTGCTTGAACTTTGTCCTGTGGCTTCTTGATGGTCAATATCACATTACCATCTTCATTGCTATCAGTAAACATGAAGGAATATCCCACCGCTTTAAATCGGTACAATGGGTTATTTACAGTATACGTCACCGGAGAAAATGTCTGCGAATAGTAGCCTTTGCCTACTCCCCAACAGGCCTGAATATGATTTAACTGAGATAGAATCAAGTCTCGCTCATCTCCAAACTTGTGAACTTGGTATATTGACTGATAAAACGCTTGGGTTTCTTCAGATTGCGTGGGCTGCTGTTGTTGCTGTTGCTGCAGTTGCTGCTGCGGCTGAGGGAAAAGAGATAGTCGCGGCTGTTGTTGATGGGTAGAACCTTGTATTTCACCAAATGAATAAACAGAATTAGAATTGTTCATAGTGATTACTATACTTAAAATAAAAATATTATAATACCTAAATTCCCGTAAGACGAAGCTGCAAAATTCAAACCAGACGTCCCAAATCCTGTCTGGGGTTGCGTTGAGGTTCCAAAACCGGAAAATCCAGTGCCCAATGTAGAGGTCCCAAATGATGGCTGTGTAGTACCAAATGTCGACTGTGTTGTTGCTGGAGTCCCAAAAGTAGTACCAAAAGTCGACTGCGTAGTTGCAGGAGTCCCAAAAGTAGTACCAAATGTCGACTGCGTAGTTGCAGGAGTCCCAAAAGTAGTACCAAATGTCGATTGCGTTGTTGCCGGAGTCCCAAAAGTACCAAATCCCGAGAACCCGGGGGTTGTACCAAATCCTGTAGAGGCAGACGTTGTCGTTGCCGTTCCAAGTGCACTAGTCCCAAAGCTTGGTGCAGTTGATCCAAAAGTGGGTGCTGTGGACCCAAATGTGGAAGTAGTGGAGCCAAAAGTGGGAGCAGTTGAGCCAAATGTAGGAGCCGAGGAACCAAATGTAGTGCCGCTTCCAAAATTTATCCCGAAGCTTGGTTGAGTGGTAGCAGCACCTACAGAACCGAAAGTCGGTTGACTAATCGTCCCCAGTGTCAATTGCGATGTGGACGGAGTTCCAAAATTGATTTGTGGAGCAGCTGTAGAAGCCCCAAACGTAGTTTTAAAGCCCGTTGCTCCACCAAAGCTCGGTTGCTGTGCAGGTGTGCTACCGAGTCCGAAAGCACTAGTTCCCTGAGCTGGAGCTCCAAACGAAGTTCCGAAACTGAAATTTGACATGGCTCGTTCTTTTATAAATACATACAGTGTGATCGGTTTCAGATATCAGACAAGATTTTCTTCATTATTCCACGCACTGCGGAATGATCTAAATATAAAGACAGCAGAATCATTTCGTTATTCCCTCCAACCAAGTTTATTTGGCCCACTTTATGGGTTAACTAAGTCTACAATTCTAGAAGCGTTTCCCACAACTAAAATAAGCAACTTACCACAAAACTTTAACTTTCAAATTAGTAATTAAGAAAGTTCCTGAAAACTAAATTATTGTTCACACCAACTGACCAAAAACGAATGTGAGTAATATGCCGCCTTCCCGCCACCAAAGACCACTGCTTTAGGTCGGAGGTGGTATATATAGTACTTTTATTTCTATGGGTAGCGGAAGATTTTCCTATGATTGGCGTTTTAACACTAAAAAAAATTTCTAAGTAAGAACTTTTCTATGGAAATGATAGAGGCATGGATAAGGGTTTCTCTCAATTTCAAAAGCATGGATTTTGTAGTATTCCTTTGTTTCAAATGATGATTGAAGATATTTTCTCAGTTTGCTTACTTAGAACATGTTTAAAGGCCATAGGCCATGCCATGCGCTTCGTTCTGATTTTTGCTGGATTGGATTTTAGACATGTTGTTGTGCTCCAGGTCAAACTGTGAAATTGTTTTGTTTCAACGGCGCGAGAATGTTTCTTTGCTATTATGATACTGCTCCTAATGTTCGTGTTCCTACTTCTGCAAATACAACATAAAACCTGTTCATTAATTAAAGTTTGGTGCACTTTCTTGGCCAGTAAGTTAACTATTCTGTAAGTAACTAAATTTTTTTACTAGTGTACTAGAACCAAGGGAGTTTGTGCTTATGTTCCGTGGGAAAATTATTAATTAAGTGTGAAAGAGGATAAATTGCCGTGACGGATGACTTGGAAAAGCCGAAATATTTTGTTGTCATGGTATGGTAATGCGTGCGTGGTTTGAAAATGTCAACAGTCAGTTTAGCTGTCGTTTTCTTAAGCATTTAATTTCAGTTGTAGTTGAATACTATTTATTTCTTATTTCAGGTGCGGTGGTTCTGGTAATCGGTTAGTTGTTGAAACACACTTTATATCAGGATTATCAGTATCTAAAATCCACCAACCACCAAAGTCTTTGGGCAGATTAAAATCTATCTGACCACCAACTACTAACTAAACTTTTAAAGATCGGCTTAGCGTAGGGCAATATGATTCGCGATCACTTTGTGTTCATATAACTAATAAATATATAATAATTTTGCAGAGAGTCATTATATTCATAGTTCTCTACACTACTATTTCTACAAAATGATTAGTTTACTGTCTGTTCGTACTTTAAACATCCTTGTTTTCGTAAAAGGTTCGTGAAAGATTTGTTGATTGAAGTCAATCACGCGCGAATTCGGAAAAAATTCAGATTTAAACTGGAGGGAAAAGTTTTGTGAATATGTCATATACGGACTGAGTTTGGTAGTGTTGTTTATAGAAATTTTGCTTCTCAGCAAAAATACCAAACTCACTATGGCCGAAGGATGTTTTTTATTAAAGCAGACAGTAGGAAGACATAAAGTCAATTGTATGAAAATATTTATTTTATGAACACCAAGGGATTGCGAATCACTTTGTCCTACGTTAAACCGACTTATAAACTTCGTGTCTGCAACGTTTGCCGAAAACTTTTATGCCGAAGACAAAACGACGAAAACCAAATAGACTGCGTTTAGTTAGGTTAGGTTTTTGGACGTTTCAGCGTAATTTCCACGCCCATAAGGATTCGGCGTTATTGTTTTCGGCGAACTGACCGTAACACTGACCGAGCTCAAACTCGACAGATTTTTTATCTGGCCAAAAAGTTATTGATGGCTTGAATGTCGGTGGTTGTATTGTGGTGGTTTTTAGATCCTGATAACAAAGTGATCTTAAACCCTGATTATTATACAAATAAGAATTATAAATTGAGAACCGATGCAAGGTGTTATTCTTGAAGCCAACTATTCTTTAACTGATAAAATCCTGCAGTAAGTTTATTGCAGAAATACTTAATATATTTGATAAAAATATATGCTATTATAATGTAATTTTATTTAATCCCCAGAGTTTCAGCCTAACTTCATCATGGAGGATGGCAATAAGACCCCTCCTAGGGCGAGTTTAAGCCAAGGCAGTGATTCTATGTTTTCAAACAAGGATAGCGAAGAGCAGCTAAGTCCCATTGTTGGATACATATTTGGTGATGAGGACGATGAAAGTTCTTCTTCAGATACGGACGATGATACGCGAACACTGTTGAATGCTATGAACGAAAAGTTCTTGAGCGACAAGCCCATGTACCAATCAAATCATGCGGATCGATGGAAAAAACTAAGGAAAAAAAGACGAAAAATCTTTGCAAATCTTGATGGTCAAAATAAAAAAAGTAAGCAGCAATCATCGACTGAAACTACTCCCACCAAGCCTGCTGAACCAATGGAAACAGATGATACATTTATGTCTTCTGATGACACTGAATTTCGAATTGCTGCTAGCAAAATGATGGATCTTGAGCAGGAGGCTCAAAATATGCAGGGGCTCAATGTACATCAATCTGGCTCCGAAAGCATAGGGTCTTCTGTGCTTAACAAAACTGCACAGATTGAGTCTTTCAAAACAATGCACGATACTATCTCCGATGAAGTAAACTCTGGGCCAAGCAAAAGCATAGACAGTATTCTGTTTGAAACTAAAGAACTTGAATTTAAATCTAAACAGGATGAAAAGACTGCGGCACAGCTAGATTTTGTGGGATTTAAGACTGCTAGTGGCAAAACTGTTAAGATCTCCGAAACTGCCATCCAAAAGGCGAAAGCACTAATGGATGAAACTGATAAAGCAGAAGGATTAGAAATTGCTGGATTGTCCAGCAAGAATTCAAAAAAATTTGTTCCACATCTAGGGAAAAAAACTAACAGAGAAAACCTGCCGATCCCTCCTAAAGAACTTGAAGGACTATTTTCAGCTAGTGGAAAACCTGTTACTGTGTCCAAGCAAGCTATACAACAATCAAGAGCATTGTTGTCTTCATCAGAGGAAAAATTCAATAGGTTTTCTCCGGATGATAAAGACAAAAGCTGCGATGAAGAATCAAATAAAATCATAGGATTTAAAACTGCCAGTGGGAAAGCAGTAAAAATTTCGGCTGAGGCTATTTTGAAAGCAAAATCTCTTTTGGCTGATGTTGATGACTGCACGGTTCCAGAATGCAACGTTGAAAGTGCAGATCGGAGTAGTAAAAGTTTAAATTTAAGGCCTGAAGTTCCTGTTGCCCCTAGAAAATCGCCGGTTAAGAGAAAGTCATTTCATCGTGGGTTTAAGCCCCCATTTCGAGGTCCTGTTGTTGATCGTGCTGCTTTAAACACAAAAGTCCAAGAAATACAAAGTAGTTCTTCAAGTGCAATCGGTGCTAGTCCTCAATGTTCGTTCGTCGGTAGCGATAAAACTAAAAGCACTGGTGAGGGAATGACTCAAGAGGTGCAAGAAAGTATAATGGCTCTTCTGGAAGATGATGATGATGGTAAGCAAACCACCATATTTATTTTATTTTAGAGGGGAAGGTAAACTATGATGAAGTGAAGAAATCGTCTTTACAGTAATTTAGCAATATAGTGCATGGTTTTATTCTTTGCAGAGCCATGGACTTAAAGGTGCTGGTGCGGAGGAAGTGATTATCTTTTAGTTTTAAGTTCAACTGAAACGTTGCAGAGGAAAACTTGATACTATATCTAACAAAGACAGTGTTCTAAATATTTCCAGGTTTGGATTTGGGTATATCTGATTAAGTTACCAAATTGTGATTCATTTGGTCTGCTTTTTTTTAATTAGTATTTTAATGTAAATGCTCCTTAAACAATGTTGCTCGTCTTCAATAAAATTTTAAAATGGTGAAATGGAAAGTTTTTTTTTAGGACGACCGTGTTTTGTTATGTTCGATGGAATCTCCAATACAAACAATTAAGTTTTATTTCTCCTGCAATGTGCTTTTTATTTGAAGAAAACCACTTTTAACCATACATTTTTGTAGGTTAGTTTTTTTTATGCACTATTAAGTTCACAATAAAAAGCCTTGAAGAACGACTTATGGGTAGGACCATATTGAAGTTTTCAATGTTGCAACCTCTGAATCTAGAAATCAAACCTTGTGAAACAATTTGACAATTTGGAAGGTTTGTAAAACACCATCCTTCTAATTCAACATCTATATTACTAAAGCACATTTCAGGATGCATTGCCACGCTTTCCAACAATACTACAATATGAGTTAAAATTTTAATTGCACCATCAGAATCGAAATTCTTTTTTCTAGAACATGACGGTTTCGA
>Ga0210040_10002822_pt1 | contig 24093 bp, 19 predicted proteins | sample CryGeyCG12114_NA_FD_185462 | JGI IMG/M metagenome (GOLD analysis project Ga0210040, IMG submission 185462) | Groundwater microbial communities from aquifer - Crystal Geyser CG19_WC_8/21/14_NA (SPAdes) (version 2) | ecosystem: Environmental > Aquatic > Deep subsurface > Groundwater | place: USA... | reverse complement strand
TGTCGAGGCTGCCATCCTCGGAACTCCTCGGAGTCACTGTGATCCTTCTTACCTGCTCATACGATGGCCGCGAGTTTGTCAGAGTAGGCTACTATGTGAACAACGAGTACGACAATGAAGAGATGCAAAACGAGCCACCTACCAAACCAGTCATTGAGCGCATCAGACGCAATATCCTCGCCGAGAAGCCCAGAGTCACGCGTTTTGCTATCAAGTGGTACGTCTATCATACAATGAGTTGAGACATAGAAGCTAACATCGTTCAGGGACTCAGAAGAATCAGCACCAGCAGAGTACCCACCCGAGCAGCCAGAAGCCGACACTCTCGACGATGACGGCGTGAATTATGGCGCTGAAGAAGCAGACATGCAGGCCGCTCTCGAGAAGGAACTAGCAGAGGAGGAAGCCAAGAACAAAGCAGAAGAAAACGGCGACAAAGCAATGGTAGGCACAGACGAGAAAGAGGACGACGCAGTCTCCGAGACAGGCAGTGAAGACCTGGAAGCCGAGAGCAGTAGCGATGATGACGAAGACGAAGAGGACGAAGGTGGTGAAGGCGACGAAGATGTCGAGATGGGCGACGGCGATGAGAAGCCTGTAGCCGAGACGAATGGTCAGAACCATGCTGTGCCCGCTAAACAGGAGGTCATGGCACATTAGAGCCTTGAGCACGGAGCCATAATGCATTGAGAACGAGAAACGACAACTGTTCACGCGAAGGAGGATGGTATGAGAGTTGGATGTCCTTGGGTAGCGCTGCATTGATCGGATACACTATTTGCTTGCTGTGCAAGCCTTGCTTTATCTGATACCACTTTTAGCATAGCTAATACAGTGTCTTGCATGGAAGACCCGCAATACCACATACACGCATTGCAACAAGCTGCAGATAGTCATGTGCCCTCTCCCAGTTAGGACTTACTCCTTGTGTGCATCCTAGTCTCTTCCACAGATCTGGTGTTGCATGTGGATATCAACCACCTGGTTTCTTCTTTCGCAGGCGCACCTAACCTGAGCAACCTTTTGCGCTTGTCCCCTTTTCAAGACCTTCGGCATTACGTCTATTATAGATGCTATCACTCAAGGGTGTAAAGCAACGTGGCCGAGCCTGTCCCTTACGAGAAACTTCCGGGCTGCCTGCGACAGCCTGGCATCGCTGGTCATCGATCGCAAAGGCCTCATCCGTATTTACGACGATGCAAGGCCGTGCTCATGAGCTTGAATGGACCGTCGATAGATTCGAGGTTCAGCAGTTTGGGTTACACGGTGTACTCACTCGGTGTTGGAATGCTTCTTTGGGAGGACTTGGTGGTGTGGTGTTGTACTGCGGCTGGGAAGAGTGTGCGTCCGTTATGGCTGTCTTGGTCAGGATGTGACGTGTGTCTCGAACGGTGCTCAGGCTGCGACTCTGTTTCTGGAATCGAATGATCCCAACTCAGACGCTGACGACTGGAGTAAGGCTATGCTTGTACTTCGCAATGGTCCTTTCCCGTTATGTTGGTAATGTGCACCCGCGTGTCAATTACAAGTTGTACTCGAGCGCTGGGGCTGTAGTGCGTATAACCACCACATCAGTCGATCTGTCATCGCCCCTTTGGGGAGCAGTGCCAATGAAGGTCACATCTGACTATGGACTTTTCTTTAGCAGAGGTTAGAAGCGATCATCGTCGAACCAGGCTTTGGTCTATAAAATGCTGCAGCAAAATCCCAGCGGTCGTGCTCGTAGAGGAAGAAAGCCTTCTGGTGTCCGGCTGTTAGAAATGCGTGGATTGTGAGATGCGATTTGGTCGATGGACTTGCGAATGAGTTCTGGTGGAGGATAAATCGGTTTAGCCATGTTGAATCGATCCAAACAGATGTTCTCTTGGATTGAGGCTAGACCAGCAATGCTGTGATGAAAAGCTTTGAGCTAGGATGCGGTACTTCGCCGAAGAGATGATATGAACTAAGGCGGACAAGAAGTTGTAGGGCGAAGGCTTGCTCGTGGTCAGTTAGAGTGGTAGTCGGGAGAAGTGGTTGTACTCGACCATACTCGCGAACCTCTGAAAAAAGGTTGGCGGACACGTCGTGCATGACTATACACAATTGAAACGACAGCCTCAGACACCAGAGTAAACAGCGGTGACGTTCCTTCCACATTCAATGCGTTGCCCCATACTGACTTTCCTTCCATCCTTGACCTGTACAGTATGTCGTGGTGTTACGTGGAATCTATGCATCTCTTTCCTACCAGCTTGGATCTCAGCAGCCGCGTCTAAGGGCCTGATATACAGCGGTGTGGCGACGTTGTTTCTCTTTCCTGTTCCCAGCTGGAAGAACTCATTTCCGCCCCACCAGACAACATCCGCACCCCAGTTCGTTGTATCGGCTGAGGACTTCTCGTTCGTGTCGAGGAAGGTGATATTACTCATCACAGCGGAGGCATGGCTGCTACCCGCCGAGATGGAAGCGAGGCGGATTGGTACGACGGAATTTGCCTTCTCATCGTATTCAAACAAGCCACTCAAACTGGGAATCTTAGTGGGTAGGCCCTGGATGTGGGTCCATCGCCCATTGCCTAGAGCGCCTTTTATGCCTTGACCGCAAGACCAGGTATCTGCTGTGATGCGGCCAAGTGTGCGTACCTCCGAAGGGTCTTCGTTGTGGCCTAACACTCGCGTTGCGTCAATGGTGAAGAAGCTGTTCAGTCCGCCCGCGGCGACGGACGTGACTTTCGGCGTCTGATTGGTGCCCTGGTACATCCGAGAAACGGGTAGCAGGGAGGGCATATCGACGTAAGGTGCTTCGGGGCTGTACTCGAAGCCGAGCTGGCCAGAGGAGTTATCGCCAAAGGAGAAGACTCGTCCTTCTTTATCGAGGGCTAGCGAATGGTGATCGCCTGAGGCAATCTTCTCAATCTCGAAACCTTTGAGAGTGGAGATCTCGTGGCACTGGTCGAAGGCACCTGTTGGACGTGTAGTCCAGGTCAGGCCAGGGATGCCGAGCTGTCCCCTGGATGGAAAGTCCTCGGACCCGGAAGCGGCGGAGAAAAGGCGGCCTTTGTTGGTGAGCAACAGAACGTGCTCGAGTCCTCCGCTAAGTTTTGATACTTTCTCTTGCGAGCCCAAACCTTGTGGATTCAGGATTCTGTAGCTGATGTTGGAGGTGCTGCTCCAGCCTGGTATCCAGGAGCTCTCCGACAATTTGGCTCCATTGTCTTGTTCAGTCTTGGAGGTGGGAATGGAGTAGACTGTGCCGCTGTTCGATAGGGCGATAATGCGATCTCTCGATATGGCGATCTGTTGCAGGTTCTTGCCTTTCAGTGTGACTGTCGGCTCTGTCGTTTCCTCTGAGTAAGCCTTACCCCATTGCACCAGATCTCCATTCTCCAGCACCGCCGCTCCGAATAGCCTGTCGAGCTTTATGTCCCTTAGCAGCACATCGTCGAACCACGGTATCCTTCGTGGGGTTTTGATATATGCCTCGTTCGAGTCTGGCGCAGCTACCTTTCCGGTATTCGAGCCCCAAGCATATACACCCGGATTCTCCCAGCTTCTCTTGACTTGGAGGTGCTGAGAACTGATCAGATCTCTGTTCTGCTCTTTTGAAACACCCTTCTTCTTCTTGGTCTTCTCCATGACCGGTAGAGGTAGGGGGTCATCCTTGGATGCCTCTGCATGTGTATTGGCACTGCTTGAAGTGTAGATCAGGGCGACTGTAGCAGCAGCAGCTAACACTGCCGTGGATGGTTTCGCCCATGCTTGGTGTGTTTGTGATTGCTTCCTTGCTCCGTGATAAGCTCGACTCGGTGCCTGAAGGCGTAGCGAAGCAGTCGGGTTCGTCGTCGGTCGAGCAGTTCTCGTGACAGAGCGAACAGCGGTCGAACAAGCACTGCGTGAAGCCATTTTGGCCTGTTGTTTTAGTGAGTCCGTTGGGATCTGTACCGCCTTCTCAGACACGCGCGCCAGAGCTCATGATAGAAAAGAAAGACTCAGTAGCCGTTCTTCGAGACAGAGCACTAATGGCCCAATGTGAAGCCTAAAGATCAAGTGGTGAGGTCATCTCCTTCTGCTATCTAGCGCTTGATCCGGAGGCCCACAAGCCCGCAGATCGTCTGCAGGGTGTGCCAGAGCCGGCGCCCACGAAGTAAATTAGAGAAAGGGTAGGCGCGATGCACAACCTCTCCTCGGCTACCCCAGATCATGTGTGCGCTGCATAGAGCAGAGGTCGCCCAGCATGGCCTCTTCGACTAATCCCACCCTAAATGAGCATAATGAACTGCAAGACCAGTCCCTGCCCGAGATCGAGAATGAACTTGACCTACTACAGCTAGACGAAGATGAGATCCTCGAAGCAAGTCTCAACGAGTATCAGCGCTACCTCGATGAGCTGGATGCTGCAAAGTCTCACCTGGACCAGCTGCTCGCTTCCACCACTGCCACCCTAGACCAGCTGGCCGATATATCGAAAGCCTTCCGATCCGTCGACCAGCAAACAAGTGCCTTCCAAGCCAAGTCCGCGAGCATACTGGAGGAGCAGAGGCAGAATGACAGATTGGCTACCGACCTGGCGGAGAACCTCAAATACTATGAGCCTCTTGAACGCATCACTAGGCGAATGAACGCCCCAGGAGCAGGCAACTTCGTCCGCTCCCAGGACTTCAGAGACATGCTCCTAACCCTTGACGAATGCATAGACTACATGCAGACACACCCCAAGCAGAAGGAAGCCGAGTTGTACAGAGCGAGATACAAGCAGCTGCTGACAAGGGCCCTGACCCTGGTACGGAACACGTTCATGGCTGGAGCCCGAGACGTCACAGACGAAGTCGGCAGGAGGATAACAGACAAGCAGGCCAATGTGAACGAAACTCTGCTGTCCTCCTTGCTGTACGCTAAGTTTCGTGTGGATGCCCCCTTGATGAAGGATCTTGGCTTGGAGATTCAGAAACGAGCCGTGCCTCCTGCAGATGCAGATCCTGGAACAGAAGGAGAATATCAGAGTCTCATGAATGAGTTGCACCAAGCTTTTGCTACATGCAGGTTCAAGCTGATGCTTCCCATCATACAGCAGAAGGTGTCGCAGATCGCTACAGCACCCACCGCCAAGGATCTTGTAGCCTTTGCAAGGTCGAGCATCACCTATGTTAGGGGCGTATGTTTGGACGAGTTTGAGCTGTGGGAAGAATGGTTCCATGGCCAGCGTGGCGTGTACGACTTCCTTGAAACTCTGTGCGAGCCTCTGTTTGACCAGCTGAGACCAAAGATCATTCACGAGACCAAACTGTCCAAACTGTGCTCTTTAGTCACACTGCTGCAGACAAGATACCTCAACACGGACGATGAGGATGAGGCCCCTGATCCGACACAGCTTGACTTTGCCAGTCTCATCCAGCCAGCGTTGGAAGATGCACAAACCCGCCTCGTCTTCCGAACTCTTGCCCTTCTTAGGGATGAGATTGAGTACTACAAGCCTACAACAGAAGATCTTGACTACCCGCGCCGCGTGTCCGAGGCACCGACTCCGAAGTCTGCAGCACCATTGTCCGGCCGTAAGACTTCTAACATAGCAGCAGCGACCGAAGACGATTCTGGTGACGAAAGTACACCAAACATATGGTCGCGCAACCGCCTCCTTGAATTATCCTATCCGACCTTACCAAGGGCGATTCGCTTGCTCTCGCGGATATACCGTCTAGTAAACTCCTCCGTCTTCGACGACCTCGCACATCAGATCGTGCACTCGACTACACATTCCCTAGTCAATGCCTCGAATCAAATATCTACCAAGTCCTCACCAGTGGATGCCCAGCTCTTTCTCCTCCGCCATCTACTTCTGCTCAAATCTCAGATCGTCGCCTTCGACATCGAATATGTCTTGTCAGACGTCCAGTTTGACTTCTCAGGCATGACAAGCACGTTCTACGAGCTGCGCGATCGGGGAGGGCTGTTCAATCCGCGGTCGTGGGTACGGCTATTCACCTCTGGTGGCCTAATACCACGCGTGGTCGAGAACATGCTTGACGCAAAAGTCGAGCTTGATGGTCAGCTGCGGACTGTGATCAATGACTTCACTGCTGGCTTTGCGAAGGCCATGACCAGTAGTTTAAAGACCACTTCGAAACCCGAAGACGCGACCGCAGCAGTGCGCGAAAAGGTACAGAAAGAAGTACCCATTTTACGCGCGAAGCTGGAGCAGTATCTCGATGATCTTCGGACACGAGAGACGCTCGTGGCAGCAGTGGAAGACCAAGTCGTGCAAGCTTACGAGGCGTTCTTTGAGGAGTATGCAGGTAAGGCTGCGGCGGGTGGAAAGGGCAACCCAAATGGCAGTGCATCGGGCAAGACCAAGATATCGAGAAAAGGCAAGGGTGCTGCAGATGCCGTATGGGACGCGGATACTTTCGGCGAATGGAGCGAAGGTGTTTTCAACGTGCTGTTGCCGCAAAGTCATGATGAAGATGCTAGTCCTGATACGAGGAGTTTGAGTAGGAGTGGAAGCTCTTAAGAATGAACACTTCTCCCACTCAGATGACGTTGTCGATCGCAACACTACGAGGAAAGCCGCTAATTGATGCATAGCAGGAGTGCCCGAATCCGCCTCTTCCTCTGTGCATTCAATCAAGCAGTATGGCCCTCCTTAGTCTTCTGCCACTCGTGTTCCCCGATCCTTTCTTGCTCTTTCCAAGCTCGACTTTCCAGCCCTAAACTGCACAGTCGGCCCTGTGCAGGGCCGTCCCACTGTTGGTCGCGATCTGAAGACCATCAATGTAGTCCCACCAGTTGCTCTCCATAACGGCTTTTCACATCCGTCCGACATGCCCTAGTAAAGTCTCTACTCCCAGCACAAGCCGGAGGTCTCTACGAGTCCACGCAGACGGTACGGCGAGCGTGGCCTTAAGGCGAATGTGCTTCTTTACCCATCCGACAGCCATTGTAGGCAGCCACGATCACGCCGCCTAATCGGGGACTTCGAGTACTGGACGAGTGCAGACGTAAGGTCACTGGGTTTAGCCGTTAACCTTCACTTGATTGGCCCGTTCAAATTGACCTTTCCCCTCCCCTGGCCTCCATGCAGCTTCTTCGCCTTGTCTATCCATGTTCTTCCTGCATTATCCACACCTCCTGAGCGGGCGAACTCCCTGTCGAGCAGATTCTGCACTTTCTCCGCAGTCTTTCCGGTATCGTCTGCCAGTGACAGCCCGTGCATGCCTGTATTGAGCTGCTTCTTGTCGTTCTCGACCTTATAGGCCTCCTTCCTGTTGCCGACGATGCCAATGTTCCTCGTACTCGGTATCCGCATTAACGTTAGCTCCACATCCATACCCAACTCCTGCGCCAACGCGGCCGTCTTCCTCGTCAAGCACGCATACATCGACTTATCGTCCCCATGAGCATTGGCCTTTTGTTTCGCAGCACGCATAGCTTTCAAATCACCTGCCGCTGGCTGCGTGACCTCCTCCGCCTCCTTCTCCTCACCGCCACCAGTCTCACCGACCCCGTCCGTCCCCCTTAGGGACTCAGCAACCTCCTTCAATGTATACCGCCTCCGACTCCCATCAAGCGCATGACTACAACACGGAATCGCCAAAAACGGTAACGGCCTCTCCCCATCTGACAGCGCCGCCAAAATCGGCGTCCAACACGTCAACTCGTCAGCATGATTCGAAATGATGAATGTTCCCGGCCCGAACGTCCCGTCGTGCGTATCTAGTCCCGTGAACTCGCCACCCGCGACACAATGCGAAAACGGCCGTGGTATGCACAGCTTCTCATGCAAACAAGCGGCGACTTCAGGACCGAGGACGTCCCAGGTCTTGCGTCTGCGCGCATCGAAGCCCCATCCCCTCCAACCTTCGCTGATAAGCACGTAGACCAACACACCGTTTCCACAGGCGATATCTACGAAGCTCGCGACTGAATTGAAGGTTGATTGACTGCCGTACATGCTGCCCCATAGCTCGATGAGAAAGGCGGCGATCGAGATATCCTCGAAGACGTGTTTGGAGGGCTCGGTCTTCTCGATCCAGCGGGATATTAGGTCTGCGGCGTAGGCTTGTTTGAGTCTGGTGTAGGTGTTTTGGACGGTGTGTTGGGGAAGGATGGTGTCTTTTAGGGAGGAGGGAGTCAGAGATATTGTGCTTATGGTGGGAGTTGTACTGTCGGTGTTGCCGTTTGGGTGCCGGGAGTCACTGGGGTGTTGGGCTGGAGATTTAGTTTTGGAGGGGAGCTTGAGGAGACGGATCATGGTTTTGAGTAGGGATTGGAATGTTCGGGTTAGGCGGTCTGGGAGGGGTGATGGCGTGTCTGGGAAAGGAAGGTAGTGGATCGATAGTGTTACTGAGGGAATTCTGGTGGCTTCAACTGTGGACGGGTTGGCGTAGAGATAGGCTAGTCCTTGGACTTTTGGGTGGTACCATGGCATGGCGTCCGAGGAGGTGCAGTGAGGATAGTATACGACCAGTGCCTGCTTCTTTGTGCTATCTGGATCCGATGCTGTGTTATGGTAGATGAAACACGATTGTTCTAGCGGCTTGTCAAGTTGAGGTTTTCGTGGAATGAGACGCCTGACGACGGTCCTGTGCAGCTCGAAGCCTTCGATCGTTGGTGGACTAATGTTAGCAGTTGAGGCTGCTTCATCTTTGTCAGCCTCAACACACGCTTTCGCCTCGTCGGTTCCCACTGTAGACCGACATCTCGCTTCCTTCTCTGCCAAGGTCGCGAGGTTGCTTGAGGTATCTGTCAGGATATCGGCACGGAACAGGTGAGTTGAGTTTAATTGGACTTGCTCGAGGAGTAGATTTGTGACCTCAAGGAATTGTTCAAGTGGTGCTTGAACTTCAGTTTGTGAACATGCTACTTCCCAGGTTTCACCGCCTGAAGCTGTTATGGGTGGCACTCGAGCAGGAATAGGACCCGCGCTGGACATTGCTGCCCTGCAACCTGGTTCCCCCACTGTCGCTACCGCACTATTAGCACGTGCTGCTTGAAGCGAGTCCTGTCAGCCGTAGATTGTGCTCAGGGAAGTCGTCGCCTCAGGTTTTATAGCGTTGTGGCCTGGGTATGTGTCGACTTTGTCGGAAGGCGTGAACAATGCTTGAACATAGCACGAGTCAACGATCGATCTTGTCTAGGGGTAAACAGCGAGAAACATCAGAGTCACTCAAAGCCATGTATCAGCACCTTCTTTGAGTGATTTGGTAGTTAGTCAGTATCGCGTATGTGAGTCGTACGGATCCTGAGCGTCAGGATCTCGTAGACCTACCTGTATCTCGCTGACAATGTGATAATCCTTACTGTATCCAGTACCTACCACTAAGGCAACAGCATCTTGCACGTGATGGGCAAAAAGGTCAAGTACTTGACTTCAAATTTCGGAATCTCGAATGCCTCTCTTCCAAGAGGAATCACCACCACACCCACCAAAATCACAAAAAAAGACTCGCCCGCGGAGAGGCTCGAACTCTCAACCTTGAGATCTCTAGCTACAGCTTAAAAGTCTCACGCGCTGACCAATTGTGCCACGCCTAAACGACGTTAGAAGGAGGACTTGATGTACAAGACCGTGGCTTAACTTACGGGCAGATGTGTGACCATTTCTCCTTCAAATTTGGCTGGTAAAACATATGATCCATTATCGAATAGGCGTCGAATTTGTGTGTCATCCTCTCTTGTTTCACTGAAAAAGATGTGCAGGAACATGATTCATCGATTTGATCTTCAATAAACAGTAATTGCGCGATTGGAGAAGTCAAAATCTGTCAGGCAGCATAAAATGGGGTTTCCACCAGGGGTAATCGACCGTACACAAACCGGAAAAGAACGGCCGAAAATGGATCGTTGGCCGTTCTACGATACGCCGAAGCTTGTATCACAGCTAACAACGCCCGTCAGACACGATAGACAGTAATGCTGCTGGTACTGATAGTTCATAATGCGTGGTTGGGAGGAACAGGAACGTGACAGTCGAACATAAGGCAGACGACCCCTGAAGCGTGAACGCGGTAACACGTGCCACGGAGAATCTCCAAATTTATTCTAGAGCCACGCCTGTCGCGCCTGCCACCAATTCCGAAACGGCACGAAATAATGTGATTCACCTGTGATCAACGACATGCTCAACGGAGCAGCATGCTCACAGTCCTACTCAGCATGGAGGTATCTTGCTTTCCGAAGACTCCTTGAAGACGTGCAGGGCGCATCAGGAGCAAGCCTGCCCTTCCTACATCCCAAAACACTGCATCAACACCGCCGGCAACAAAGTTGCAAGCGACACTATCATGCCTCGTCCGCGAGCTGTGTTGCAGGGGATCAGCCTTCGAGCGGGTCCGAGGCTCGAGTCAATCCAGCTTTTGAAGAGCAGACCGATGCGTCAAACAACCTACAGCTCCGACCACGTATTGTGCGAAAAGTTCGGTCGGAAGTTGGTACGGAGCCGAACCAGGGTACTGAGGAAACACCTCCTTGGAAGCCAACAAGTCAAGTAGGACAGCGCGATTTACGGTCTCTGGCGCAGTCGCTGAAGGCGATGTCGGTGCAGTTCAAGCAGACCGCTCAAGAGGACGCCAACAGAGGCAAAGATTCATCACCACAGCAGCCTGACGACTATCTGGAGCTACCAACATCACCCCTTGAGAAGCATATGCAGAAGAAGAAGTGGAATCCCAAACGCCGGCCAACAACAGAGGAGAAGGAGAAGCTAGCAGGCAACCCATGGGCTGCAATGCTTGCTGGACCATTGCGCCTAGACGCAGCATCCAAAGCCAGGTTTCCCGATGCCCTATTTATGGATTTCGGACACGTCGTCAGTCCTGCGGATGATTTCATCTACATGGTGCCCGATAGCCTTGCAGATCTGCAAGCATTCGTCCGACGGCTGAAGAACGGCCACAGAAGTGCTGCTATGAAACGCAAGGCTCCTGACGATGCAGGTGCAAAGGTCCGCATTTTGCCGTACAAGCTACTGCTTGAAGAGCTCACGGACTCGTTCATGGTATGGGACAATGTGAACCACGCTGGTCGCACGAAGAAAGGAGCTATAGCGAAACGGCTTTTTCCTGTGAAGTGGCAAGAAAAAGCACACAAGATAGAAGCCTATCGAAGTGCTTCCAAGGAATACTGGGACCTGCGCGAAAAGCAGGGCGAGACCGATGATGGTCTATTCAAGAGACTTGGACAGGGTTTCGACTCAAATAGGTTGCAATGGCAGCCCGAAATGGTGGACAGGATACCAAACGTCATGCGACAACGGGTCCTGCTCGCTCTCAACCACGTAGCGCAGATGCAGGATCAGCCAAAGAACAAGGAGCGAGAGCTTTTCTATAGCTTTCAATGGCCGGAAACGCGCTCTTTACTACTCTCTGATAGGCTTCCGAAAGCAATGGATATTGCCGTGGAATACTGGAATGATATGGGCGACATCGAGTCAGCGCAAGCTATTACAGGGACAGGCGAACGACAAGGCGACAGCCGCGAACCACGTCCTCCCATTGCTATTCAGCCATCTGAGATCCCCCTAGAATCAGCTGAGACACAGTATGACCAACCGGACGCGCAGCAGGGGTTATCAACGAAGGATAGATCAGAACTGACAGAGAAGTCGTCTCACCTTGGCAAGGACGATCCTCGTGTCTGGCTACCAGGTAGTTTCGTGCTGCATATTGGCCCTCCTCATCAGTCCCTTGCTAATTTACCATACATCAACTCTTCCTCGATACTCCCGTCGGATTATTATGACGCAAGTCATCCTGCATTCGAGCACAGCAAATACATTCCACCTATGATTACTGTGGGTGGGGCCTGTCGTCTGCCTGTGTTCAACATCCCAGCAATGCTAGGTCCTAAGTTCGACCTTATTCTTCGCAGGATTCTGCAACGCCACCGGCAGCACATTCATATACCAGACCAGGATCCACAGGGTCTCAACCATGTCATAATAATCAAATCAGTAGCGCCGGGTAGCCACTTCCTCGCACAAGAGCTTTGGCAGTTGTGGCGGTATCTCGGCGGACGAGATTGTCTTTTGGCGGCTGCTGCGCGGCTCACAGATGCGAAGCTCGATAGGCACATCCTGTCGGAGCGCGATGGGTCGCCAGTGCTACATGAGAGGGTGAGGAAGAGCAAAACGGGGTACCGCGGATTGTCTGATGCGGCGTGGGATCATCTACATGAGTTATTGGGCTTGAAGCATGAGAAGAAGCAAAGTCATGGTAGCAATACTTTGAGTGACCTCATCAAGACTCTGAGGTGAGTAGATCGATGATACAATACCATAAGTAAGCACGAACGAAAGAATGGACAGCAAACAGTAAGTTGGCTGTGGCACTCACACTCGACCACAATATTTATCATGACCAGCCACGAAGGACAAAATTGTTTATCCGCTTTCTGGTAGATGGCGCCCTTCGGAAACGCTTTCTGAATCGTCTTCAGGATCTAGTCATTGAAATCTATGATATGCATTTTTTGAGGAACCACCGTATCATGGCGAACCCCAACGTAACTCTGAATCTGCTTGTTTCATCGCTAAAATGCTGCACGAAAGGTAATATGTGGAACCCCGAGTCGTCGGTAAACCAGCATCTACACCACATTGTTCTTTGGAGCAGCAGTTGGCGGTCCCTCACCAGTAACATATGCCTTCGTCATACCTCCATCAACCACGAAGTCAGCTGCATTGACGAACGAACTCTCATCACTGGCCAAGAAGACCACTGCATTTGCTTGCTCGATCGCTTCGCCGAACCGACCCATGGGGAAGTGCACCTCTCGCCTATACCGCTTGTGCACGTCATCTCCGAGCCAATCCTGCAGCAGAGGCGTATTGAGCGGACCAGGACAGAGCGAGTTGAAGCGAATGTTCTCTCGGGCATGGACCATGGCCAGCTCCCTCGTCAACGCAAGTACAGCACCCTTGCTAGCCGTGTACGCGAGTTGAGGGGCCGCAGCGCCCACCAAAGCCACCATAGACGCAGTGTTGATGATGCTGCCTCGAGCTTTCTTGTGCCGCCGCATGGACAACACGGCGTGCTTGCACCCGAACCACACGCCCTTGACATTAATAGCCTGAGTCAGATCCCAGATCTTCTCGCTCGTGGAGATCGCATCGTCATCCTCGGCGTGCATGATGCCGGCGTTGTTGAACATAATGTCAATGCCGCCGGCGCCGTCAAGACTTTCGATCGCGGCTTTGAGATCGGCTTCCTTGGAAACGTCGCATTTCATGGTCTTGAGGAATTGCTTAGAGTCTTTGAGGTCTGGGCAGAGCTCGTGGACTTTGGCGGAGGCTTTCTCGAGAGCCGGTTCGGAGATGTCAAGCATGAGGACACTGGCGCCTTCTCGCACGAACAGGATGGTGGTTTCGAGGCCGATGCCGCCGGCTGCGCCGGTGATGGTGGCGACTTTGTTGGCAAGGCGATTGACCATGGTGACGAGTATGTGCTAGTTGTGCTTTGCGAGTTTGACTGGTTGTGGTCTTCACAGAGCGTATGGGTGTATTGGGAAACGACAACGGCGGTGAGTCAGATTCCGTTCGCGGCCAAGGCGCTTTGACCAGTCCTAGCTGAAATCGTAGTGAATGACGGACTGAGCGACAAGGAAGCTAGATTATTATTCTCACGGTGAGTGAAGGTTTGTGGCAATGCCTAGAATCATCATAGCAAGTCCGAGAAATGACCAAGTGAGTACCGGCTATCGTGGCATATCGCGACGCTTATCGTGGGCCATGCTGATAATGATGCATTGGCCTTCAGCTAGGTCCGTCATAATGACTAAGAAGAATCGGCATTGCTTCAAATCATAGTTGTCGATGACTAAAAGCTAGGTACTTTTGTGTTCCCTGGAGGGCACCGTTGATGGTCAGAGAAACTGAAGTTATAGAAGTACTCCTTGCTCAAGGCTGACACAATATACATATGCTGTGCTCCCCTTCTTGCCGTGCTATACGTCAGTTTATCTTTCCGAGGCAATCCGCATCATGCAACTAAGTGAGCTCTCTACAGCACTAACCATTGAGCTGGCACTGTCTAGACCCGTAATTCGTCTATCTGTCCAATCGCATCTCAACCACATCGAACCCAATACTTGAATCGCAGAGCTGGGGAACAACCAGAACAATGGATTTTCAGGTACAGCTGCCCTTCGCGGCAACGTGCTGTAGCGGGGCAGGAGCTCTGACCCCAGTTTGTCGATAAGCATTCATCGATAACGCTAGCTTCGTGTTACCGGGTGGCTGGTAACTTCGTGCCTGGATTGACTTCGATTCTGCCACTCCTAGAGGTCGTGTGCTTTCCTCCTCGAGTCCAAGACTTCCTTCGACGCCCTCGACCATACCCACAATCATGCAGAACGTGCTTCCCTCGCGGGGCAACAAGGAGGAGACGAAGGACATCGAACCCCAGAATCTGACTTTGGACAACATCGAGACTGCGCTGGCAGCTGACACTAAGGTCAAGCTTGCCGGTCTGGACGTCGATGGTGAGCTGAACAGAGCACTTCGTTCTCAGCCCCACTGACCAAGCTAGGCATTCTACGTGGCAAGGTCATCTCCAAGAAGAAGTTCTTCTCAGTTGCCAAAGATGGCTTCGGTTTCTGCTCGGTCATCTTCGGCTGGGATATGCACGACATGACCTACTTCCGCGAGCTCAAGATCAGCAATGCGGACAATGGTTACAGAGATCTGATAGCGATGATTGACCTAAAAAGTTATAGAAGAATACCCTGGGAGGACAATATCCCTTTCTTCCTTGTCCAATTCCACGATCCAGACACGAATGAGCCGATATGCGCAGACCCGAGAAGTATATTGCGGACGACCGTTGGCAAGCTGCACAAGGCCGGGTACGATGCAATGGCAGGAGCAGAATATGAGTTCTATACGTTTCAAGCACCTAGGGATCCAACATTACAAGGCGATGCGCGGACATCTGCTACTACCATGCCATATCTTCTGCAAAACAATACGCATAGCCTGCCACATCTGACGCAAGGCATGTTTGGGTACTCCCTAACCGATCCTGTGCACAATCAAGACTGGTTTTACAAAGTCTTTGAGACATGCGAGCAGTTCAGATGCAACATAGAAGGCTGGCATACAGAGTCTGGACCAGGTGTCTTCGAAGCTGCGTTGGAGTTCGGCCAGGTGAATGAGATGGCTGATCGAGCCAGCTTGTACAAGTATGTGGTCAAAGCGATAAGCAGTAAGCATGGCATCACCCCCTGCTTCATGGCCAAGCCAAGACAAGGTTTGCCGGGTAATAGTGGGCATATGCACTGTTCGATAGTAGATAAGTCGGGCAAGAACCTGTTCTACAGAGGCGAGAAGGACACGAACCCTCCCTTCAAAGATTTGGAACATCTGAGCGATATGGGCAGGCACTTTCTAGCCGGTCTTCTGGACGGCTTCTCAGATGTGATGCCGATCATCGCGCCTACGGTCAATTCCTACAAACGGCTGGTGGAGAATTTTTGGGCCCCTGTGACAGTCTCGTGGGGTCTTGAGCACCGTGCAGCATCGATCAGATTGATAGCGCCACCGACAGCATCGGCAAAAGCAACACGATTCGAGATAAGGACTTGTGGAGCGGATGCAAATCCTTCCCTTGTGCTCGCGACAATCGTGGCGCTGGGATGGCGCGGCATTGAGAAGAAGTTGGAGCTCAAGCTGCCACCGCTAGGGAAAGGACAAGAGGTCGGAAGCAAAGAGGACAAGGGAGAGCGACTACCAAAGACCTTGAGAGAGGCTACGACGAAGTTCATGGCCAAGGACAGTGTGGCTCGGGAGGTATTTGGAGATGACTTCGTGGAGCACTTTGGTGGCACAAGAGAGCATGAGCTGAGGTTGTGGGATGAGGCCGTCACAGACTGGGAGATCAGGCGATATATCGAGACTGCTTGAGCTGTTAGCAATGATACCCAAGCCATTGAATACGAGGACTTAAATGAGACTACTGTGCGATCCGGATCTGCTCAAGGCCTTCAGACGGTTAAATGAGTAGATGGCCTGATGCAGGCATCTTGACGCGATCTGGAGACAGGATCATCATTGTTCCTCGGAATACAACCATGTCAGACCGTTCATGCCGGTCTTTTGAAAGCATGTCCATGTAAGCGAGCCAATTCGCGCCAGGTGATACCAGCCACTTGTATCGCGTTGCGGGTCATGAAGCAGGTCATAGGCGGCAAGCACAGTACGCGGGAGGGGCGTCTGCCCGATTTAGGTACACTCAGCAGTGCACTTGTTTCGAAGATCGCGTTGAGTTGTTACATTTTCTTCCAACACTTAATGAAGTTCTACGTGCTTCGGCTTTTGTGGCTATGACAGAGTAGTATCCAACAGTCGCCATGGGAAGAGCCACGGATCAAGACGTGCACAGCGCGTACGTCGAATATCGAGCGTCGCGTAAGCCGGATACTGTATCGTATGATACTGAAAGCAGAGCTAATACCACTTCCCCACAGCTGATGACAAGTGCTTGTCTGTTCAATGTATATACTGTCATCAGACCAGGGCCAAAAATACGTCGAGACAGAAGCAGCATCTGCTCGAGTGCCCTGGTCTGCGCAATCATCCTTCCTCCCATTCCCAAGTCCAAGCACAACACACGCCGACGCAGGCCACCAGCGCACCTCGCCCACCCTCCTCTTCAGATGCAGGCGATGTGTCCGGCTATGGCCCCGCCTTCTCTCTCGAGGGTGCTGCAAGTGCTCTCAATGGAGCTACAGCCGTGTTGAACGGCACGCCGCTATCGAACAGACCATCTCTACCGCCAGCAAACGCCAATGGCACTTCGGAGACACCTCAGCCGCGGCCAATGGCTAAACCAAAAGCAACACCGAAGCAGACGCCTGGAACCAACATACCGGCGCCTCCTCTAGAGGACGTCCATAGTGCATTTGTCGAGGTAAGCCTACGTACACCCTGAGCCTGAGCCTGAGCCCTACCCAGCTGACACTGACATCCTAGTTCCGCGCCAATGAGGCCGACAAATGCCTCTCTGTCCAATGCATCTACTGCAACCAGGTTCGCGCGAAGAACACCTCTCGCCAACGTCAACACCTCCTCGAATGCCCTACCTACCTCAATGTCATGAAAGACTCAATACCAGCCAACAACCTCCTCCACCGCTTCGACGAGGGCGACATAGCTCGCTCGCTCTCCTTGCCAACCCCTTCCCTCGACCTTGATTTCAGAATGAGCATAAAACTCAACCCCAAAGTCTCGGTTGGCAGCAGCACGGGCTCCAGTGGAGGCCAGCGCAACTGGATATCGTTCATCGGCGGCCAGTGGGCTGGAAGGTGGGGTAAGGGCATTGTCATTCCTGGTGGTCAGGATACGCAGACGACGTATAAAGATTTCACCACTTCCAGCTCATCACAGTTTCTCATCCAAACCAATGATGACCCTCCGGCCATGATCGTTGTGCGGACGAAAGGTTGGTGGACGGGCCCAAGGGACGTGATGGAGAAACTGCATAATGAGCCTGAAGAGGCAGATACCGTGCCAGCCAACCAGTACAAGTTTAGGGTCAACGTCGACCTGGAGACTGGTGATGAGAGATATCAATTTTTAAGCACGGGGTTATGGTTGGGAAGCGGGTCAAGGAGGGCAAACGAGATAGTACTCGACGCGTACAGGGTATCTTGAGGCGAGTTGTGCGAGTAGGCCCACGAGTCACATATCCTGGTGTATGCAGAGTACAGCATGAGCCCACGGTAACGAAATGAAAAGCATACATGTTTGAGGACAGTGCGGGACACTCCAGAGAGCGCTCACGAGCAGACATCGAGCAATAACATACTTCTCCAATCGCTTGCCCTTTTCGCGATCCTGGACACATTCAGAGACCGAACACTTCAATTCACACTCTTATTCTTCCCACATGTCATGCAGTGTCCGCACAACAAGATCTCAATTCCGCATACTTGTGTCTCAGACGTCTGCTTGCTGATGGTCTCTCGCTCTATCAGAACCAACCGCACAACACAACCAACACCGCCTGTCCCTCCAAGCATAGGCACAACACCATCTTCTACACCACACGGGGCCACCATCCGTCCCTTAACATACCAATTTCCATCCGCCCTTCTCGAGCATATAGGGAACGCAGCTGACAACGAGCCACAGACGGCAAGCATCGCAGACCTCCTCCCGTTTCGAAACAATGGTACGCGCCGGGCTGAGGACGAGTACCCCTACTCCACGGCATCGTTGTTCGCGGCGAAGGGGTCCAGAAGATAGCGTTAAGCATGCATACAGTACGTACATACCTGCCTCGCCCGTGCTCGCGTGTTCCCAGATCGGGCGCAGAGATGGAGCAGGCGCGCGGCAACCGCAGAGTCAGTGGCGTCAAGGGGGTGGAGGTGAAGGATCCGGGTGCCTTGCGTCAAAGCAAGAGACGTCGATGCAGTGGCGAGGGGTGGGGTGGGGGTCCCAGCGGTGGGGCGGGGGGCTTCAAGGGCATAAAACTGTACTTGTAGGTAACATTCATACTGTACTGTCGCTTGTATGGTGGTGTCGCGGTCGCGCTCTATGCAACCACTTGACCTGAGTGCGCCAGGCTAAGGCCCAGGTTTGATCGCTGATCTACAGCTACCTTAGTACCGGAGCAGAACCATCCCAATCGAATCATTAGCTCATCTGTAATACCTCACCTCATACACAAATCACCCAGTCATCACGACTCATTCAGACTAATGTTCGGATGCAGCACATACCGCACCACCGTAGCCTGCTCCTGCCCTTCTCCATCTCCATCCTCACCTGTCCCTGCTCCACCGTCAGGCGCAGCAGTCCCGTCAGCATTAGCTCTAACGACCATGATTTCCATTTCCTTCTCCATGCGCTTCAGTACCTTGCGTGCTACTTTCTGTTCACGCTGCATATCCTCCGGTCCAGCTAATTCATCCTCGATACTCTCGAGGTAGTGCAGGATGAGATCTCCTCGTTCCACGCCGCCGACCGCGCTGGTCGGATCTTGATCTTCATCGTCCTCGCCATCTTCGTCTTCGTCCTCATCCTCATCCCCTGCGTCGTCGTTACCCGCGCCATCGCGTTGTGCCTGTCGCTCCGCACGTCGCGCTTGGCGCTCAGAGTCCACTTTGGCGACTCTCTCTTCGTCGTCCGCTAGCTTTTTGATAAATATATTCCGCATCTTATTATACTTGTCGGCCGAGATCTTCGTTCTCGCCCTTGCTGCCTGTTCAGGTCGTGTAGATGGATGTCTCGCCGCCAAACCATCCACATCTGCATCACCCATAGGCGAGTCCCTATCTCCACCTTCGGCAGCCGCAGGCTCCCCATCTCCCTCATCACCGCCCTCCTCATCATCACTCTCCTCAAACCCGACATCATCCCTCTCCACCGAAATAATACTCTGCCTCAACAAGTTATACGCCTCAACAACCATCTGCTCCGTCACCTCTTCCACACAATTCGCCTTAGCAATCGCCTCACTCAACCGGATCAGACTCTCCAACTGCCGCACCGTAATCCGATAACTATTCCTCCCCAACCCCCCACTATCATTCGCGCGGAGATCCTTGTATTTCTGCACGAGCAATTTTTTCGCGGTCGGTGTGAAGATTGGCTTGAATGTGCGCGCGAACCGGATGTACCGCTGTAACTGCTCCGTACTGAATTCCGGCTGCACGAAATCATCTTTGAACATGTGCAGGTTGACAATATGCGACGCGAGGTGTCGGTCGACGTTTTCGTTGCATTCATCCAGCACGATGAAGAACAAATCGAAGCGCGACATGATGGGCGCGGACATGTTGATGTTTGCGCGTAGCGTGGCCTTGCGGTTATATCTGCCACCTACTGGATTAGCGGCGGCGAGGATCGACGTGCGGGCGTTGAGGGTGGCGTGGATCCCTGCTTTTGCGATGGAGATGGTCTGTTGTTCCATGGCTTCGTGGATGGCTACTTGGTCTGCGATGTCCATTTTGTCGAATTCGTCGATGCAGCAAGTTCCACTGTCAGCGAGCATAAGGGCGCCGGCTTCGATGGTGTGTTCGCCTGTTTCTTCGTCTTTGATGACAGCCGCGGTGAGACCTGCTGCGGAGGATGCTTTGCCTGAGGTGTAGACTGCGCGGGGGAGGAAGGAGGCTATGTATTTGAGGAACTGGGATTTGGAGGTGGAGGGGTCGCCCACGATACAGATGTTTAGGTCGCCTCGTAGAGCCATGCCTTCGGGGGTTTTTTTGCTGACACCGCCAAGGAGTTGGAGGAGGAGACCCTTCTTGACAATTTCGTGGCCGTAGACCATGGGCGCCAGGGAGTTGACGAGGCGGGAGTAGATGCGGTCGCTGTGGACCATTGCACGAAGCTCGTCGATTTCGGGCATGGTGAGGGTCTCGAGGTAGGCTTCTTGGGCGCGTTCGCCACTCTCGAAGGTGTCATGCAAGTCGACTTGGTGGAGAGAGTTCAGTATGTTTGTAGACTGCCCTGTCAATTGAGATGCTGCGACACCGGGTGTTGTGTTATCGGGTTGGGAGAAACAGGCAAGGAATGCCATGCGGTAGGTCAGATCTCTAACTCCTAGTGCTTTCAGACCCGTGACACCACTGCCACCTCCCTCGGCGCCACGGAAAGAGCGATTGTCTTTGCTTGCTTCAGGTCTCACACCTGGAATGCCGAGCTGTGACACATCAGGCACGACAATGAGGGTGCCGGTGAATATGCATTTCTCACCGGGTTTTGTGCGTTCAACTTGTTCGCCTCGCAAGATGACGTCCATTGTGCGTGGCATACTGCCTGTAGGGATCTCAGAGCTGTTTTCCTGGATGCGACATTTCTGCCAATCGACAAAGGTGCTGTTTGCTATGTCAAGGCGCCAACCGACTTTGTTGTTGCAGGTCTGATTGGGGCATATCGTGGGCTCTGTATAGCGGAAGATCTGTTCGACATTGGGAACGGTAGTGTTACAGTTGAGGCAGACGAAGGTGCCAGCGGAGAGTTCTGGACGGACTTCTGATGTTCGTGTTACTGTGCCTGAGATGGAGACTAGCTTGCCAATTGCGTCTGTCCGTAGTTGTCTGATTCTTGACACTAGAGGTAGATTGTAGAAGGCTAGGGTGAAGACCTTGTCCGTCTGTGCGTTCAGGATTGAATCACTCTGGGTGCCTTCCGGGCTGGAGATATGGGCGCCCAGCGAGGTCCCTTGGGCCTGGGAGGAAGCACTCCCCATCTGTCTATGCTCTCTGAAGTAGACCGGCTCGTACTTGGTGAGCAGACTATGCAGCGCCTTGGTCAGGTACGGCATGAAGCGGTAGTACTGTGTTGCAATGGCCTCGGCGAGGAAACCTTCCATGTAGGCCGACAAGTGCTTGTAGTCGACATATAGTGTAGACAGCTGAAACTCTTTCAAGCCATGGATCTGGTTGACATAGTATCTGTCTGTCTTGAGCTCACTCGACGGTGGCAGAGCCGAAGAGGCCGGCTCTTCTGTATGCGACTCAAGGAAGTCTTCAAAAGCTGTCTGGATCCTAGTCGCAGCCTGATCTTCCACTTTGGGTACATTTCGGTCTAGGGGGTTTCGAGGTCTGCCCTGTACCGCGCCGACTACTTCATCGTCTGGGAACAGACCTGCTTCCGAGGGAAAGCCATTGCTGATGGATGGAGGTGGCCCTGGCGTCCGGCGCGGTGAGGATGGGAGATCTCGTGGTGTTTGTGCTGGTTGAGAAGAAGGCGTGGCCCCAGCGATAGCATCCGAGTTGAGCACCGAGTCGAGAAGTGCAGACATGATGAGTGATTATGGGCTGGCTACCATGAAGCACACAGAAGAGGGTGCGCTATCAATTCTATGGCTCGTGCTGCAGTAGTCGCATGGGAGACTCTGCCCCTCGAAGATATCTGGAAACCACTTTACGCGTTCACGTCTGACGCGCTACGCGTTTCTACGCTAAAACAATCGAGGTACAGGTCTGACCAATCATAGACTTCAGTCTACAGTACTTTAGAACGATCCTTCCGCCATGCCACGACCTCATTGTGCTCGCGAACCATCGGGCAACTTCATCCTTTCCGCGAAGTCTGGATCAGCCGTGGCAGCGTACATACCATATGCGTAAGTGAACACAGTTGCTCCTCTCTTGTAAGCCTCAAACCAGCGGCGAAGCGAGAATTTGCTAGCACCAACGACGAGCATGTCGAACTCAGCAATCTCGTACGTACCGCACGCCCGACGGAACCTCCCAGCACATCCTATCCGAGTCTGCATGTGAGCAACCTGTGCGTTGATCACTACCCAGGCTATAGCAGTTTGAGCTTGGGCATAGATTCTGCTCATGAGTCGGACCTGATGGTTACGCTCTCCTATTGTGCCTTGGTCGATGCAGATAGCGTCCACCCACAATGGAAGTCCCCTCGACCACTCCAACGGTTGGACGCGCCGCAGGAATTGCCAGAGGTTTTGCCGTACTTGGAGCGGTTTTCCGTTGACTAGAATGGTCCGCATGGCGGACTCAACGCCCCATTCATACGACAAGGCGTGGAACTCACCACAGCTCTGCAGACAGCTATGGCCAAGAGAGCAATGGACGTGGCCCTCGGCCTCTACTTTCTTGACAATCAGCAGTCTGATAGCATTTGGATTCGGGCCCAGTGGTTTATAGGTGAAAGGATCTAGATCCGAAGATAAACTGGTTGTCTCCTCCTGCATCTTGCTGAGGCTCGAGCGAGTCTTGTAATGTGCGGACCATTTGTTCATGTTTCGCAATTCTGGAAAACCATGAATATGAGACTGTACCATTATGATCGGAGTCGCGAAGCATGTCATATCTTGGGTTTTCTGACCTGTTCGTATTTGAGCGTGGCATTGGTGCGGCTGTGCAGAACGAGGGCACATCTTGGTCTGCAAGGGCATTTGGCAAGGCAAAAAGAGCGGACTGTGATTGGACAGCTGAACTGACCTCTCAAGCTCAAGGAGATTCTGCCTCTTCGGAACGTTTGAGATATCGACGGCCACAGTGGCCGCTGGTGAGCTCAGAGGCTTGTACTCTGTAACACTACTTCGTTGTTGCTGCTTCCGAGATTGTCTGGGTACTTGAAGTACAACATATCGTCAGCCTTGACCCAGAGTATTCGTGTATACCGAACGAATACCCTCCGAGCAGACAACACTTCCTGGAGATGGACCTCAAGGGGTGAAGCGGCGCCAATAGGCATTCGTTCGAGTTCGGACATTAGTGGTTACAAATGGAAGTCTGAAACCATGAAGCGGAAGAAAGCAACACCAAAGTGACATGCATCATCTGATCCAACAACTCCCGTCTCCTTTCATTGGCTGCCTGCATACGATACGTTGACATCCGTCGTCTTCTTGATGTTGGTCAAGGACACTCCTGAGTATGATTTATCCAAGATGCTTTTGTCGCTTTCGTCATCTGCTTCCGCTCCTCGTTGGTGCGCGCTAATGTGGCTCTCCCCCTTGACAACACCGAATATTGGACCGTTGTTGGGTGGTTGTCGAAGCTGATAGCTGTCCACATTCTTGTAGCTATCACCAGCTGACGTTCCAGGGAAGACGGCTTTGTAAAGAGGGCGAAGTGTCGGAATACTGCCAGCTACGAGAGCCAGTCCGTCTTCGGCAGCGGCCCACATCAACAGTGGTGGAAGAGCAACTAATCCAACGGTTAGTGAATCCAATGAAATGAGCAGCCCGCTTACTAGTAAAATCGGTCTTCTTCGACAGGTTGACCAAGAACGTTGTTTTGACGACTGCGGTTACTCCGGCACTGTTCTCCGTAAGTATAAGGAATCTAGTAGGAGCGATGATACTAACAAGATCCCCAGACTCATAGCCAGAGCTACAGCGAGCTTCTCCCTTGTTTTCATTTGTAGTCTCATAATCACAAACCAGGGCAGGAGAGCCAGCACAAAGTCCTGAGCGCCCGAATATGCTGTTCATGGTCAGCGGATACTCCTGCCTGTTGCAATGAGAGCACTTACCACCAACGAAGAGCGAGAAATCGGTAAACACATATGTGGGCCAGCATTTCGATGGGATGGCCTGGTTCCAGAGATGACGAGGGTCATCGCACTGGACGAAAACGAAGATCGCGCACAATACGTTGATCAGGTTCATCGATACGATGATGAACCAGAGGACGTAGA
>Ga0210040_10002821_pt1 | contig 24095 bp, 29 predicted proteins | sample CryGeyCG12114_NA_FD_185462 | JGI IMG/M metagenome (GOLD analysis project Ga0210040, IMG submission 185462) | Groundwater microbial communities from aquifer - Crystal Geyser CG19_WC_8/21/14_NA (SPAdes) (version 2) | ecosystem: Environmental > Aquatic > Deep subsurface > Groundwater | place: USA... | reverse complement strand
TTATACTGCACCTGTTGACTTGTGTGACCTGATTTCCGGCAGCATTAGCTAAAATCGAAAAATCTAATGGTCAACATATGTTCTGTTTCAACTGAGGACGAAAAATCCATACAATCCAAACAAGGGAGTTTCGAGTTTTTAAAGAAATGCTAATGTGAAGTTAAGCTAAGCTATCTGATGACGTCTGATGAATGCTGTACAAGAAACAAATGTGTCCAACGAAAACTTTGGTCACTCAGATCCAGACAAAGTACATTTGTAACTCATTCGATCCTCATTACTCAAAAATCAAACGCATTCGTACATCCTCCTTTCAACACAACAAGACAAATACTCCAATCGAACAATGTACACACGACCGGAAACAATGATGAGAATGTAATGACAACAAAAAAGGGTTTTCAAAGTCCTCACTCACACACTCACACCTAGTCATTCTAAAAGGAAATTACTACCTGCTTCTAATAGCCCGACGTGTGTCACAGATTAGGAAATCTCCAGTTTCCCTCCCAAAACATACACATGTCTGTACTTTTCCAAGCACATTACTTACTAATATTATCCCTACACACACACTTACATACCATAACGAATTATCAGTCCCTGCGTCCTTATTCATTGTTCTTTGATTTTTTGTTTTCCTACATGTGGCCACTCCTAACTAACCAACTCATGTTAATCTATGCACGGTACAATGAAAACATACAACTACTATTATTAACTACTAGCTACTTGTCAATTTTTGTATGTACTCCTTTATTCCCAAGGTTTGCTACCATATTACATGCTAATGTAACTGCAAGTTAGTGCATTTTCATAAGGGACTGGCAGGCAACAAGGAAAAGGGCATACGCATTGCACGTGCCCTTTCCCTTGATGATTTCCTTTCGCACGCTGCTCAATAGAAACAAGTTGGGGTTTCCCAATCTCCGTTATAAACTATGCATGAAGATAAATTGAGAGAGGAGGATGATCCCTTGTTAGTTAGTTAGTTAGCTACCACTCCGGACTGACTGAGATTAGATTTTAATTGGGGACTACAGGAGACTGACTATGTATAAAATTATGTTTCTTTTCGTGCACAGTTTGTGTCCCATGCCTCGCATAATTCATGTATGAGCTAGCCAGAACTGGCTGATAGTGGCAATGGGTCAACAAACATAACTCATCCTTAATTGTATAATAATTTGATTTGCACACAAAAGTTTCGTCCTGTGGTGTCTGGTGACTGACTCCCAGATCCCACAGCAGCCAAAGATCACATGCTACTTGATTCAATTAGAGATAGGGATAAGCCTACGGGGATTCTATACATGTGCTACAACAATATTATTGCTTGTGTAAACTAATCAAGTTATGAAAAAAATGAATCTTACCTTCCAGAGCTCGGTTTCTGGAGAGTAAAGCTAAAAGCACATCAGGCGGTGGTTCTGTTCGATTCAATTCTGCTGGGATTCCTATATTGCTGTTGGTTCCACCATTGTTTGCATTTGGATTGGAAGCTAGGATTGTTGGATTTGTGGCTGCCACCGGGCCAGTTATAGATGGACCACTGGCTCGTGAATAACCATAGTTGGAATGACCATGGGGATGAGGATGAGTGGCTGACGGGGAACCCATTCTTGATTCACTGGGACTTGAAACTAGTGCTGCACACATGGTTGCATAATTGTTGTGTGCAGAAAACAGTAATTGCCGTTTGTAACTTTGTCTGATGTTTGGTTCTGAACAAGTATCCAAACTTTCACTCATTAACTAACCATAACTAGATATATTGGTCTCAGATTGTATATTATGTTTTCTTTTGATAGCTAATACTAAACTTGTATTCATTCAAAGACTCACTATATGTTCGAATGCACTTTAATTAGATTTGGTTGGGAATGAACACAGTATAGGTAAAACTTTTTCAGCGGTCCAAGTTTCACAGAGAAATGGCAACACAGGAGAAAGATAGTTTTGATGCAATCCACACAGTTGAAATGCAGTATGGTCTACATAGGAGGATGTAGCGAGTAAAAGTGAAGCAAGAGAGAAACTTGTCTTTTTTTCCTCCAAACTCTGTTTTCTGTATATAATACAGTGCTTAGGATTCGGGTCAGTTGCGCTGATCCATTTGGAAAATTGCATGCATTTAGTAGTTAGTTAGTTAGCTAGTACGTAGTAAGTTGCAGTAGGCATCTGTGGGAGCTACAGTGAAAGAAACTTATCTGTTGGTTTTTCCATGCCTTTCGTTCAGTCCTTCGATTGCTGCTAGTAGGCTGCAATAAGTGAAGCCCGTGGGTAGAGGCGGGTTTTTCTCCCTCCACAACTCCGCCTTGTATCATCAGTCGCATCGGACTGCACCAATATCTCCGGCTCTAGTCGGCTTACAATATATATATGGGTTTCCTTAGTTAGTTAGTTTGCTCACTACGTTTTGGAGAAAAATTATTCCACTTTCTACCACAGGAAGTGGTAGCTTAAAGGAAAGTGTATAATGATAATGAACAGAAATGTGGGTAAAGACTAAACAAATGTAGAAAACTATATTCCACATTGGAAGATTTTTGAATTCTTGATTATTGAAATGAATATATAGACTAAGACAGACATAAAGGATACGCAAAGGCAAAAGTGTCTGAGAGAAAGGCTGAGAAAAATGTCTTTTTCAATGAAGAAAAATGTGATGTCCGCCAGGGAAAATGTAGTGTTGAAAATTGCATTTATCAAGAAGCCCTCTCATAAAAGTTATGCATGCGTTATAATCAAGGTGAAAATTGTGTTTCATGCAAAGCAAACTCACTCAATCTCTGTCTTTTAAGTTATGCGTTATTCACAAATCCTTTGGGTTCACAAATAAGTGCATGACAGCATATTTTGAGTTAAAGAATTGATATAGTTTGTAAGACTTTGGGGTGCGAGGATGGGTAATTTTTTATTTGCGACATTTTCCCTTCATATGGGTTGTACTTTTGAATGCATATCTTCACGCTTGTCAGCATCCGAATGCTGCTTACAATTAATTACATAGTAAATCATGAATCGAGCAAAAAATAAAAAATCTGCAATTCGGGGTATCACAAGCAAAAAAGTTTCGGAATAGATTGTTGGTGAATTTAGACAAAATTAATCAATAGTGTGTTGGAAAAGCTTGAATCAGAAACCGAAATGGAATGAAGTGAAGCAATATCATATTTTAATGCTTGTATTCATTGATACTGGTGCACATTATATTCTCAAAAGAGCAAGTGTAAATGGATACAGCAAACGCAACGGGGTGCCGTTTCGGGGACTAACTAACTGATTCAATCAAAACGAATACTCCCTGTGGAGATTCTAATGTTGACTTCTGTCACATCTTATGATGTTTATTTGCTCACATTAGTCTACATTATCATCCTCATGTTTATGCTGCACATAAAATAAAAGTGTACATTTATTCCCTGCGATTAAGGATAAAATATTTCGTTGAAAATCATGAATGTGTGTATACCTAATGAAAATAAAATAAAGATTAAAAGTGTATCATATTCCCAAGTAAGCCTGAATCCAGCAGCAAAAATTATCCCTCAGTCATATTTACTTTTCTTGGAGTGAATACAATGTCAACATATTCTTTGGGAACCATAAGCATTCTAACTGTGGGCTCCGTTTCAGCACAACTCAGTCGGTATTTCTGTAAAATCTGCAAAAAATTCATAAATCAAAATCGTAAGTTGCTCTTTCGTTCCAAATTCCGTCGTATTTTGCATACAAGTGCGTACCTGAGCTATTAAAACGCCTGAGTTAATCTCACCAACATTCTTTCCAACGCATCCCCGTTGCCCTTGTCCGAATCCCAAAAAGGCTTTAGTGTTATTCACTCCCTTGTATGCTTTGGGAGCAGTGGCATTAGTTTCCTCATTTTCATTTCCCTGCACCGTCTGCCATCTCTCGGGCCAAAATCGCTTTGGCTCTGGAAAATATCTCTCGTCCATATGAGAAGCATATGCTGAGAAGATCAAGTTCATCTGTAAATATCAAAGTTGTGTAAACTAAAGTAGAGCTCACTTGAGGTTACAAAATGTGGATATGGAAATGAAAACAGAAATTTCTCACTCCAGCGGGAATATTATATCCTCCCACAGAAATATCCTCGGGTAATTCATGGGCAACAAAAGGAGCAGTGGGAAAACGTCGAATCGATTCTTTGAAAACATGTTTTAAGTAAGGAGCATGGGAGATATGACGAGACGTAAATGTACCTCCTTGACAAAGATCGTCAATTTCTGTGTATAATTTGTGTTGCACGTCAGGATGTCTTGCAATAGCGTATAGGTGCCACCAAAATGTTGTGACCACCTAAATTGTTAAATGACCAAAAAACGACCAACAAATATGTCAAATAGGCTTCCACAATGCCTTTTACAATCGGATAAAGCGTCAAGCAATCCAACTATCTGGGGAGTATCGAAAAATTAAGAATATATCAATGAAAGCAAGAGCTGTTGTTGCAGCAATATAAAGTATACAATAGCTGTCCCCACAGTAAAAAAATATATCGAGACAGTCTGCATTAACAATGAGTGAAGGAAAACACAGATCCGGCCAAACTTTCAATATTGCTATAATTACAACTTACAACTTAAGAACTTGAGGGACTTAATAAATATGTCTTCTACGTGATTAATTAACTGTTTTGTTTATTTAACATACTGTGTTAGTTGGTATTCCGATGAGATCTGCACCCATTGAAAGAATATCCTTCTCAGTTAATTTGCTCTCAGTTTTGATTCTGTGAAGCAATCCATGTTTGGATTGAGATTTGGACAAGTTGTCTGTCTTGTTGTAAACATTCAGTGCATTTTGCATCCAAATGATTACTGAAAAAATATTTTTCATTTATATAAAAAAGAGAACAAAACCATAAAATGTGGATGTCATGTTGCGCATACATGATCTTTCCAGATTGATCCAAGCGTCATGGAAGTCCTTCCAAGCTTCCATGCCCAAAAAACGAGCAATTTTTGCAGGGATTGCAAGTAAATCCGTGTTTCGTTTAGCTATTGTTTGTGAACAATGGGTAAGTTCTGCTAGGGTAGCATATTTAGGATCATAAAGTTCACTAAATTTTTCACCCAACAAAATCATTGCATGACCTGTAGTAAACATAAAGAAACAACGGTTTGCTGGATCATTAGAAAAAGGTAAGATAAAAGTTTTTAATTCATTTGCTCACTTTGCAAGAAATAATGGTAAAGTTCAAAAAGTAGGTCGGGTACAACTCCTCCATTTTTCTCCGCCATTTCTCCCCAAGAATTCACAGTTTTTTCTGCTAAGGTTTCTAGACCTTCGAATAAATCTTCCATGGAGTATGTACGCTTCAGTAGTAAGGGATTTAATTCATCCCTAAAATGTTTCCACCTTTGTCCCTTACTAATAGAAATTTAAGTATTAATTACACTTGGTGACGTGAGTTATTGGTGCAGGCATTTACAGCGAAAAACCGTAGCTTTGTTGCATGCGAATCCCAATGATTTTTACTTTCAATTCATTAAATTTAATCTTACGATAAAAGAATTCCACGCTGAGTTTCGTCCTTATACAGATCCTGGCAAAGTTCATGTGTAGCCAACTTGAATGCTTCTGGATATTTTCCTTCGTTTCGTCGGATTTCTTTGAATAAATCTGGATCACAAACGTAAAAAAAATTCTCTCCAACCACACTGTCCCTGTATTTAGAAATTTAAAAAGCAACGTAAATTATATGCAAAAAAGCTATTTGTTGGCTGAACATTCAGAGCAACATTTCTTACTTGTACATAGGGCCATATTTCTTGTGTCTCAATACGCTCATTTCATGGATATTATGTCCTCCGCCCATTTTATGGAATTCTATCAAGGATCCAATAAGCGGATAAGTTTTTGGTCCTGGAAGTGCATCCCATGGTTTTAAACCTGGATTTTTGGGCTCTGCACTTTTCCGTGAAAATAAGCTGCTTAAATATGCAACAATTTTGCAGTATAGGGATTTTAATACTTCAAGTAGCTTCATTTTAAAACTACATCAATTTTGTAATTGATTTCGCACAAAATTTGACACTAGTCTGTATGACATGTACATGTACGAGGTTGATCTGATGAACTAAACTTTTGAATTCATGATAGAATGTAGCGAAAACAGATTTTTCAGTGACCCTAGCCAGAATTTCAACATATAAAGTAAAGTAAGTTTGTTGTATAGTGAGTGAGAGTATTTATAACGAATTAAAATAAACACTTATTAGCTTGGAGTCACATTAATCGTTGGAGATTTCTGTGAATTTTAAGATATGAGTTTGAACTCTCCATGAACTGAGTGTGAAATTCAAGGTTAAATTTATTACACATGTTCACAAACTCCAAATATACCTTGTGCATATGTAAGCAAACACAAAAGTAGACATTAATGGGTTGAGATTACAATTTACAATTCAATTCAAAGAACTCAGTCAGGCTCTCAGGCTTCCATCTTGCCTACGGCAATATTGTCCTTTAAGTGCACCTGGAAATGTAATTTTAGAATTCAAAAAATTTAAAAATGAAGCAAAATAGTATTCCAAGTTACTATAAAAACGGAAAAGGGGTAACTAAAATCTGCTATACATTTTATAATCTATCGCATAATGTTATGAATATAGAATTCAAAAGATATCTTCCATTAAATTCATAATATTTAAAGGATATAACAACGTATAGCTGTTTCATTTGGTTTGTAGCGAAGTGAATAGTGAGGTTAATTCTCTCCGCAAATTCATTAGATTTCTAATTACGATTAAAAGGAGACACCATAGACACCCTTCATACTCTACGCCACATCCTGATTGCATTCAATTCAATTAACATGTTGAGCTGAACCGAACCTGCAATTGTGAAATATATGGAATCCAAATCTCAGCTCAGGGCTCAAGCTCCAGCAAAACTAAAACAAACAAGCTGATAGATAAGCATTGAGTCGCACCCAAAACGAATACATCTCTGTATGATTCACAATGAGTGGTAAACTCAAATCTCCGTCAATCAATAATGATAAGAAAGAAGAAAGAAGTGTTTCTTTTTTATGAAAAAGGAAATAATAATTATTTTTGTTTGACATCGACTAGTATGAGCCTCTAATTTGTAGCAGCTATACTGACAAGTCAAAATATCTCCAGTGTAGGATCAACATTTAGGGTCTATAAGTGTTCTCTATAAACTATTAAAATGCTAAGTTTGATAAACCGAGTTTTGGACTGGCTGAAAAGCCTGTTCTGGAAGGAAGAAATGGAACTAACATTAGTTGGACTTCAATACTCAGGAAAAACTACATTCGTTAACGTGATTGCTAGGTAAAGGTCATTTTTCATAGCTGATGTCTTGATTACTGTTATTGTTGATGAAGCATTTAAAGTTTGATTTATAATTTTTGTCGTTGATCTCTAACTTGGATCCTTACAGTGGGCAGTTTAACGAAGATATGATTCCAACAGTGGGTTTTAACATGCGAAAAATCACAAAGGGGAACGTGACTATAAAGGTATGGGATATTGGAGGGCAACCAAGATTTAGATCAATGTGGGAACGATACTGCCGAGGAGTAAATGCAATTGTGTATATGGTGGATGCTGCGGATCACGAAAAAATGGAAGCTGCTCGTAATGAGCTTCATAACTTATTGGAAAAACCTCAACTTCAAGGAATCCCTGTGCTAGTTTTGGGGAACAAAAGAGACTTACCTGGGGCATTGGACGAGAACGCGCTTATTCAACGGATGAATCTGGACATAATCCAAGATCGTGAGATCTGTTGCTATTCAATTTCGTGTAAAGAACGTGAGAACATAGACATCACATTGCAATGGCTCACCCAGCATTCCAAGCACTAAAGCTAAACTTAACGTATGTATGCCTAACTAGCTCTTTATTTTTTCCGTCTCTTTCTTTCTGTATATTTTAATATTGAAGTTATTACAATGTATGGAACTATTACGATTTACAAATGGAAAAAAATATGATTTCTCAAACGCGTTGACTACATAAATTTTGGTGAGCTGAATATAGCACGCTATTAAACTAGTGACGGGAACAAACGGTTCCCTTATATTATTGAACAAAAGTGGATTACTTATTTGTTTTCAATGACATAATCGTATGATGACAAATAAAAGTCAATTGAATTATGTGTTTCGTATTTTAAGGTGTTGGCCATTTTATTTTTTATTGCGTTACATTAAATTCAATCGCTAGTTTAAACACTGCGACAGCTTGTACTTATGGGCTGATTGATTTGAAAAATGTAGTTTGAGTGTACGAAGCGAATCACTCGATATTCACGAACATGTATTATCGCATAATTATGTATAGTACAGCATAAGGAATTTATTCATTTCACATAATGCATTGATACTACTTATCTATTTTTTCGACGCATTTTATTTTCCAGCTAGAGATGTCTCATTGTAATTTGCTTACTTATGTACTATCTTATCTACTATTCGTATCAGCATAATGCTAAAGCGTTGTTATTACACCGCAACGCTAATTATAAAAAAATAAAGATAGTTGTATAGTAGTATCTACTCGTCCCCTGGTGGCCACTTTTATTTACTGCTTTCCAGTAAAACTAGCAACAATGAATAGACCAGGTCAATTCGGCAATTCAAGGCATGGATGCGGGAACGCCAATAACAATAATAACAATAATCAGTTCGGTAATCCCAATCCCACTGTTGTTCATGTTCACCATCATCATAACAATGTGCGAAGAGCCAAACCTTTACCCCAGCCACAAGTCGTAGGATTCAATATTCCAGTTGCTCCAATCCCTGTGATAAACGCAGTTCCATCTTCAAGAAGTGCAATACAATGGACTCCATCATCCAATGGCTCATATCCTGCAGACGCCATCATTGCTGGTTTTGACAATGGGTCTCCCGTGTATGTGGCCAGAGTCACTTATGAAAAAGCTATCATCCCAGCTAAACTTCATGCATCTCATTCGTCTGCTTATGCTGCTTTGAATGGAAAGGAAGTACCCATGAAAAACTATGAGGTATGGGTGTGAATGAAGCAAAAAATTCAAATATACTATACAATTTTACACTTTGATAACGTTTATTTCAGTAATCTTTCTTAACAATTCTAAGAATTACAAGAAATCTTACTGTGTATGTCGGTATGCGTACTTATAGGTCCTATCAGGCCCTCAAGGCAATGTACGATGGATGCCTTCTACAGGTGGAAGAATAGAAAATAATGCAGTCATTGGAGGCTATTCGCATAAAATGGAGACTTACTATATTGGCAAAGGACAGCAAGGAGAAGCTACAGTAGTCGGCAAAATTGTTCCGAGTCAAAAATCATTGTTTGTAGCCTATGATGGAAAGGAGATTTCATTCAAGAACTATGAAGTATTAGTTTACAATTGAATAATTAGGGAGTATAATTGGAATTATGAGGAATTTTATGAACTTTCAGGCTGTACCGTTCCAATCAAACGTTCTTTACATTCTGTACCTTTAATTTGTTGAAAAGATTCGTAATTGAGCAATTAAATGAAGTGTTGATTATTAGGGAATATAGAAACTATCTTCCTTGTCCTTGTCAAAATCTGGAAATCTAGCTAAGTCATTCTACGCCCACTCTCTTATCGTGCATGACGACAAAAACAAAGCATACGTTCTGCCTCTCTACAGGTTAACATGAAGTCATGAAGTGCCATAGAATCCTTGTAGTGCGAGTTTTGTATTTGACGTTTTAAAGAATTAAAAACATTTATTCAAAATTCTAACAAAATGACTGCGATTAATTACGTAATATTTTCTAAATATACACTTATGTCAATCAAGACAGTTTAACGGGTCCAATTTTGTTACAAAACAGTGTACTACTTCGCAGTGCAGCAAGGTTCTCTTACTTACTAAATGATGGTAGTTTTCAAAGTGGCAAGAAAGCACGTTACAAAATGATCCAAGATCACCAAACCTAATAATGATTGAAAAAAAAATCGAAACAAGCACAGTCGATAGTCTGTGTGCATAATTACATGTATCCATGCTTCATGGACTCCTAAATTCATTGAATCAAGAAACATTAACTTAAGGGGCACCAAGCATGGCTAACGAAGATAGCGAATGTGCTCAATACTTTCCGGACGATGATGAGGATATGATTTGTCTACAAACACAAAAAGATAATCCAGTTCTGATTGCGGAAAGCGATTTTCAAATTGTCGGTAGTAATTCTACCCCTCCCCAGTCACAGTCTAGTGAGAATAGTGTCGCTAGCGTTGGTGCTACCAAACTGTCAAGAACAGTTACTAAAACTTGGGGCGATGTGAATGATCGTATATCTGTTCCGGGTTTTCCTGTTCATCATTGGAGGAATCAATTCAAAGACACCCTCTTGTCCGATAATGGTCAAGAAGAGTTATGTATTGAACGGAGCCCAGTACCTACGGAAATTCCTATAATTTTCACCTCCCATGACTTCATTAGAGACAGCAACATAAATAGTCAGGTTTCCAACGAAAGACTGAAAAAATGTAAACCACTGTTGCAAAGGAAACTTGCACAGGCGTATAATAAGGAACAAGCTACGTCTTTTGAGAGCATAGCTGGAGTACAATCATTTGCTTGTAATACTTTAGAATGGGATGTGGAACAACTAGTTAACTTTCCTTCCCCTAAGAAAAGAATAGGTACATTACATGATTTATGATTAAATTAAATGCACTCTCTTACTACCTGTAACATTATAACTTGCTTGATTTAATAGACTCCCCTTTTGTTTGTTTGTAGCACTGAGAGGATTATTGAAAAGAAATAATCCAAAAGTAGACGCTGCTAGAATATATAAAATGTGTCTTGATATTGGCATCAGTCCTATGCCTTTAAGCTCCCTCGGAGTGGGACTAGAGGATTTTCCGAAAGCCAAATCGAGAAATCAGATCATGTTGACTGATAGTTCCGGTGCGATTCGCCTTGACTTGAGAGGTTGTGAAACAGAAGACAGTACTGATAAAATAATCAATGGTACTCCGTGCTGTGCTGTTGGATTTTTAAATAATGGGCAACTTTGCGTGGAAAAACTTATTTATCCTACACCAGCGTCTCCAAGTTGGCCAGATACTTCGGGAGATGTAGAGACGGTATTTCTTCATAAAATTGTATGGCGTATTGAATTCTTCGATTGAATTTCCAAGAATTGCATGCTTAGTTTTTGTTCATGCAGGTGTTCATCTCAGGATTGGAGTTGAGCAATCATGAAACTTCCTTGACATATTTCCATATGCTTACTGAATATTTAACGAGTCTATCTGGCAGCCGAGGGGAACAATTGCACTTAAGCTCCCGTACTAGAGTAATGTTTATTGGAAACTCATTTGGAATCAGAAAGCCCGTGGACTACACCGATGTAGAAAGTTTTTGCTGCTCTCGTGCGTGGATAGCTGATACACTGGATACCTTTTTCGTTGAGCTTGCTGTAAGAGTTTTAAAATACTGTATGAATGGATTTTGCATTTAATCATTGCATTGGTTTTAATGTGTTTTTTTGCTCTAGCAAATCATGGAAGTTATAGTGGTTACGGGCGAAAAAGATCCTACGCCAGTTTCAAAAACGCCTCAACCGCCGCTGCACACAGGACTGTTTCCTTTAGCATCTCAACTTACAAATTTTCACCTTTTGACTAATCCTTGCCAAGTTACAATGCCATTTATAAGGTCAGAATTGTCCAAACAAAGCAATAATTTGAAAATTGTAGTGACATCAGGATCATGTGTTGATGATGTCGGGTTGACGATGGAAAACAAATGTCCTGTTGATGTTTGTAGAAGATTATTGCAGTGTGGTCATTTATATCCGAATTCAAGGCACGGATGCTCCGAGACGGAAGATATTTTTGTCTTAAAAAATAGTTTACCCCACTTTTTTATTGTTGGAAACCAGGAAGAGTTTCATACTGGTAGCTTTAATGGGACACGTATTGTATGTGTTCCAAAATTTTGTGAATCTCAGACTGCAGTGGTTTTCACCAAACATCATGATATTATTCCGCTCAAACTGAAGATTTCCTTCTAAGAATAGCATGTATTATTGAAGTCATAAGTAATTTGTCTTGTCACTTGTCTACTGTATACTATTTGTTGCGAAACATTTACCATGAATGTATAAAAAAACTTACTCGTTCGGAATATTAGGATAATAATATTATTATATTATTGCTGTAATGGAAAAAGTTGGAAAATAATTTTTACGCATCTATCTCATAACTTTATGACTTAACTGACTAGGCAATTTATATTTCCGAAATGATTGTTTTTTTGGTGACAAATATTTTTGATGTAGTTATCATGAATGGTGTGGCCAATTAAATCAAACACTTTAAATTTCGGAAGACTGATTAGCTGTTGGTTTTGCATAAATTTCAGTCCATTCTTTAGCTTGACGAAGTGCTTCTGTTTCGTCAGATTTCCAAAGATTTGCGACATCATTCACTAGTGGATCGTTTGGGTTTGGGGCACTCATTAAAAGCTGGATTGATAATAACACTGTCCGAATTTGCAATGCCGGAGTCCACTTATCTAAATGGACAATTAAAATAAGATTTGCCATTTGCCGTATCATGATCATACGGCAGTATGTTTCAAACTTTTCCCTATGCAAAAGTACCTTTGAGAATGTCCAAACAAATTCGTCCAAGATTGTCAATATTGGGATGAAAAATTCGTGTCAAAAAACGAACTTTTGGAGGTACCATTGGATATTGTGACGGTAAGAATAATTCCAGTTTAAAAATTCCACCCTCATAAGGAGTTTGGGTCGGACCTATAAACGAAATCTCTTACATGTAAAGTGCAAGAGTTCCCCTTTCCATTCATTCGATAAATTAACCTTTTAAAATGATCACCTTCAATAGTTACATGAAAATATCTAGCGTTTGCTTCGTCAGGGACTGCTATGATTCCGGGCTCCCCAAACTTCAGAAGTCTTTCAGTTTCCTACATTGAATTCAAAATGCATGCACCGCAGTTAATTTCGAATGCGACTGAAAAGAAAGATAATAGTTGCAAGCATAATGATTCTAAAAATTTTACTTTCTACCTTCATTATCCGTTTATCCATGGCCAAAAATAATTTTGAAAATAAATAAAGTCTACAACACAGCTTTGTTCGCACTTCATTTGAACAGATAAGCCATGTTTATCCGTGTTCTCAACGTTGCACAACAGGGTTGCTATGTGTGGTGTTGTGGAGCATTCATTCGGGCTGGTTGCTTTGTGGTTTATCAAATACCATTGGTTCACAAACCAACTGTCACAGACCAGACCAAATCTGATGCCATATGCACTTCTCAATTTCTCATTTCATACTGAAAATTAATTATGAATGCTAGCTAATTAACTATGCAGGTAGCAACCTTTCTTCTTCACACATTCTTCATGTTTCAAAGTTACATTTTGTGCAGAGCGACACTGTGTTCATTCATACGCTATGGGAACATCGGATGGATGCACAAAACTGCATGAAAGCTAGAAGACCAAGCTGATCCGCTGAGGTTCCTCGGTTGATCAGCTTGAACGCCATTTGAAAGTATGTAGATCGCTATTTTGATGACCATTGCATTGAATTAAGAGAATTGAAGACTTCGAATTCTCACGCTTTCTCTGACTGTGGCGTCAAAAATAACAAAAGTATCTTGTACAACAGCACAAATACTTTACAATTACTACAAACTACAATTACAAATGTAGTGTCTGTAGCGTCGCTTTTTGGTCGACTTTGTGACTTGCGTGATAGGTGACTTTTTGTTTTGTCTTGACTCTTCCCTGCGTGTAGGCTCCTTGGCTCTTGCATAATAGTTTAAAGTTAAAGGTTTAAGGGTTTTTAACCTAATTTTAGCTCTGCAGAGATAAATATATTCCAATTCTGATAGATAAGTTAATATGGAGGATGACAGTTTCGACGGCCCTGAAGATATTTTGGAACTAGCGGTAAGTATGAAAGTTAGCCCATGCTTCATGTAGAAAAGTTATTATTATATTATTAGTTATCAGGTAACTAGTTTTACTAATTAAAAGTGAAGACATTTTTATTTCAATTGTGTAGGAAAAAAACGATCAAGATTTGGACGATCTTTTTGACGAAGCTATATTGAATCCAAGCAGTTCGAATCTTTGGGGATCTCAGGACAAGGAAAACCGTAGTGGAGGTCCAAATTCTCCGAACAATCCGTATAATAAACTTCTGACACCAAAGTGTGAAGGAGAGGACACCGCCACTCCTTCTCACGATAGTAATGATGATTGCAAGCCCAACATTGATAATGATTACAGAGGAAAAGGAAGACTAAAAGCCTATATTTCAAATCTCGCGTGGGTACGTAAGGCTAGCACATATAGAAGGGTCAATTTGAGACTGTTATTGTAACTGTTATCCATGTATTATGTATTTGAAATAACAGTGGACCAGTGACGCTGAAATAGAAGCAGCCCTGAAAAAAATCGGTGTACAGGATATTGCAGGGATAAATATTTTTGAAAGCCGAAGTAATGGACAATCGAAAGGATATTGTTACGTTTCCGTGACCGAGGATTCATCAATACGATTGATGTTCGATAAACTTCCAAATATTCAATTGAACGGCAAATGTCCGGTTGTGAGACCGTATACTAGACAACAACTACTTGAGGTATAATTTAATGGATTTGAGACAAAAATGCTTTGTTCCTTAAATATTGGGGGAGAATACTTGAAGTTATGAAGTAATTTATTCAATACAGTGTGAGAGCACTTCCGCTGCAAGGCCTCCGTTGGGAAAATTTAATTGTTCCGTTGGTCCAGGCGGTCCGCCCATGGCATCTATGAATGGTCCGCCCATGAATTCCAGCAATGGCTCATACCACTCAAATCGGCCGTACCATAATAGCCATTATAATCAAGGTCCAGGTCCCAGATGGGACTCAAGTCCTCCACATCACAACAATAATAATGGCTGCAACGGAAATATGAGGATGATGGGGCCTGGAGGACCCCCATTCCCAGGACCGCGGCCACCTATGCACTACAACGGCAACAGACCTCCTATTCCGCCTGGATGCTTTGGGCCTGGTCCACCTGCACCTCCAAGAAACCAAGGGCCGTACCCTGCTCCGCCGTATACAATGCGTCCATTCTCTCCGGAACACAATATGGCTGGACCCCATAACCATCTTGGTGGAAATTATATGATGAATCGGAACAATGGTCCCCCGCCACCTCCACCAGGAGTGTCAGGAAGTTATAGTCCGATGCCCCCGCGTAAAAGATTGAATTAATTATCTACCAAACCAAAGTGACTGTGTATTATTGTTCCTGATCTCATTCAACTATTTTAATTCGTAAGTAAATGATTCGTTTGAATTTCAGGGCCGTTCATAAGAATGGATGGTCATGGTCCTCCTCCTCCTCCAACTAATCAGCCCCATTTGAATCCGGCATTTTTAAATTGTCCTCCTCAACAACAACAACTGCCGCCCCAGATTATGAGATCACCTCAATTTCAGAACACTAATGCAGAGAACTCACCGGTAACGTTTATAACGTTCTACATTCATTTTATCATTAAAATAATTTGGTATTATTGTAAATTATAAATATACCGTTGCGCAGGTGAGCTTTAGAAGCTCACAAGAGTCGCAAGAAATTGTGCAGCAGCAAAAACGTCGTCCTTCTCCTCCCCCAAAAATCAATGAACAAGATTTAGAGGAAATTTTGAATCGAAACAGAGCCGTTTCTGGATCTGCTATTAGCCGGGCTGTGTCTGACGCAGCTTCAGGTTCGTGTGCACATCCATCGACAAAGTGAATGCTGCATGTATGCGTATGCTCCATTAATTGACCATTCCAATGATGTTGTGTTTTTCAGGAGAATTCGGCAGTGCAATCGAAACTTTGGTAACTGCATTGTCTTTAATTCGATGTTCCAAAGTATCAGATGATGACCGATGCAAGATTTTGATTAGTTCCCTGGAGGATACATTAGAAGGCATAGAAAATCGCAGCTACGGTACTGCATCTTCTAGACGCAACAGTTAAACATTTCATTTTTTCCTACTATTAGTGTTTTTACGTTTTTGTGCACTTTTATACGTGGAATACGTATTCTAAATGTATCAATGAGGATTGCGTTATGTCATTGTCTTACAGGTAGAGTTTATAGATCAAGATCTAGATCCCCGCGTAAACGAAGACATACGCGCGATCATGCTTCGTACTCAAGATCCCCTTCGACACATAGACGTAGAGACAGAGACTACGAGTACTCTCGTCGTAGTCGTTACAAAAGCCCCGAATATGAAAGAAGACCGCGAAGCTCAGCAGGGTATTAGTTTTATGAGATAGTTTGCAAATGGATCCCATTTTATATGGACATTACAGTAAAAATTGTTTTGTTTCCTTGTAACAGAAGACGCCACAGTGATCATAGACATTATGAAGGACATCGACCTGATGAATATGAAAGGGACTTGGAAGTAGAAAAAGAACATTCTCATCATGCAAGTAGTACTGTTGTTGAACGAGTTGGACGAGAATACGAAGAAGAGAGAAACAGTAGAAGGACTAGAGGTTGTAGACGTTCACAGTCTCCAACATTCAAGCATTCTATATCATAAACATGATTTACTCATTACGTACATAAACGTTGTATGTTCTACCTTGGGATTTCTATTTGTTTTAATGGAAGATAATGGAGGATTTTTTTAAAGTTTTTGGACCTTGAAATTATTTACGATTTTGATATTATTTGTTTCATAGTTAGAAGATTCTCTTGTATCAGTAATTACACTTTACACCGGTTGGTTGACTTAGACCATAATATTAAGAAACATTTGCAGTGTATTTGATTGTATTGAAATGAATAAATGATTATAAAGCAAAGCAGGACTTGTCTATGAATAGATACTTACTATTTCCCTTTTACGATAGATGTAATGTCAATGTGTTTTTGAAAATTTCGAGAGAAAGAATGCCGCTGCTGGCTCTGCATATAGTGTGCTTAGTTAGTACTTTTAGTGCTTACTACGTGAATGCAGGCATTGCACCCATATTCTATTTCAAGTATCAACGTATTCAATGTATGAAAACCATTTTAAACGGACCATTAAAACCTCTGAATACATTTAAAAACCTATCGTTTTCCATATTAATAAACAAGCAAATCAAAAAAGCTGAAAAATTTGACCAAAAAGTGTGCGACCCTGGCAGGACTCGAACCTACAATCTTCGGATTCGAAGTCCGACGCCTTATCCATTGGGCCACAGGGCCAGGTTGAGGCACGTATAATGCTTTCCATTCTAAATTCCTGTAGCTCTCCACTCCAGCGCAACTTACTCACTCCCTGACTCGCTTACTTTACTACACAACTACACATCGCCTCACAGATAGACAGATACCAATACAAACTGCTTTTACTTTTACTTAAAGTTAGCCAAGGTTAGATCCATATTCGTAACGTAGTGTCTACTTCTATGTTTGGATCTAACGGGAAAATAGTATACAGTAGAAAGGAAGAGAAAGTCAAACAATTTCGCATATGCAATGAGCTGACAAAGAATACTATATGCATATGAATCCATGAAGTTACAATTTCAAAAGTTAATTGTAAAAAATTGATGAAAATTATTTTTTAATAGTCACCTACGTTTATCATATACACAGAAAAAAATAAAATTGTGTACAAAAGTGAATTCGTTTAAGAGTACTCAACAAACTAATCTATATGAGATATACCTTCCAGCAGTCTCCGACGGTCTGATGATCTTCACCACCTAAAAAACGTTTTCAATTAATTAAGTTCGTCACAGAACTACAAGAATAATACTTTACTGTAACCAAAAGATACATATGTGGGAAGCTAAAATGCAGAAGCATAGGATAGCTATAATAGTTATTGACTCTAACTCTAATGAAATCAGCAGTTTCTTGTTGTGTAAAGTAAAAGGTTGAACAAAATAAAATGTTGAGCTGAAACTGAACCTGTCCACGTTGAAGACCATAATATCTTGCCACGGGATCCGATAGCTGAATTCTCGGTAGATAGTTCTCTTTGACTCGGCTAAATATGTTCAATTAGGTTATCATGACCATTTAACTATCTACAGAACTTACATGAAAAGTAAGGACATGACGGTCATAAAAGTCAGTTATAGTCGATCGGCCTTAAAGCTTTAAATTTTATTTAAGTCCACACAAATAATCACTATAAACTCATCTCAAAAACCAACATTCAAATATCAATCACTAATCACTAATCAGTTCAATGTTTGTCGTTTGTCTATCAAGCGACTTGGTTACTTTATTAAGCATGCGTAGAATTTGGACATTTTAGTCTTGATTTAATAGAAGGACGTAGATTTATACAGGGTTTCCAAAACTCCCCACTTCTTACTATAAGAGATCATTTTAAAAAGATAAGCTCCCTAACAATGAAATGACCGTTTGTTTAGCGTACTGACAATCACAATATATTGTAACATAAACTCTAAAAAGTGCACAAAGCTGCTGCAATTCGTGCAATCAATAAAAAAGCCAAAGCGCACAATAACGACATTCAGGAGGAGCACAAGAGATCTAACTTACTTGTCCTCGCTTCAGTCCAAAATAGCGAGCAACAGGATCCCCTACTTGAATTCTCATTAGCTGATTTTCCTTGAGTTTGCTGTTTTGCACAAGTTTAAAATGATTAGTTAAAACTGCATGCGAATTAGAACAACTGGACCCGAACGGACATATTTATTTGTAGTCGAACATAATTTGTACGGTTTTTCTCAAGGGAATCTTACTTCATTGTTCATCAAGTGAAGTGAATTGAATCACTAGTTCATGCTAGTTCATTACTAAAATGCAAACTTATTTTAACAATATTCCCACGTCAAAATGATGAAATTAGGAGGTTAATATTAACTGTTGATTGTTCACTCGAAAAAACAGAAAAATAGTAGGGTAGGATTTTTACTGGTACAGGGTGACAAAAAATCCGAAATAAAGTTAAATTCCAATTTTTGACTTACTATCTTTGGAGCAATTCTTGCTTCTCTTCTGGAGTCATTACAACATGTTCTGGAACCAATTCATGCTCGGTGATATTAATGAGCAATTCTGACTCCAAAAATTGTTCCAGAATATATTTGGGGGCCATATCCACTAAACTCTAAAAAGAAAAAGTCAAAAAGTTTATCACAACGAGGCTTTCATTTGGGCTGGAGTGAACAGCAGCAGTACGTTGTAGCGGGCAGCTATTTACCCACCTACTTATATTAAGACATATACATTCTAATTCCAGGATTTACTTACTAATGAAATGAAAAATCTATGCAAATTATAATTAAGAACTTTGCTAGATAGAGCAATTTACCTAGAAAGATTATAAGCTGATTAACCAACTACAGAAAAAACTTTGAAATAAAAGTCTAATTATTGTTCATTAAAAAGCCTGTGGTGTTAATTTTGCATCTAATTGGAGATTCTATCGTGTTAAAAAATTTAATGTTATTCTTATTGATCGTATCGCAAGTCATCTTCTGATACTTTTAAATATAAATAACGAGCCGTAGCTTGCTAGTTAAGCAAGCCAACTACGATACTCCAGCATTGAGTGGAGTAGAAGGTCGGCTTGCCTGAACTATAGTTTGCATATTCAGGGAATCTAAATCTCATCCCAATGAAACATAAGGCACACATACGGTACGACGTATTTTATTTATCATTGCGGTGATGTCTGAATATTACCTGTTTAGCACTAGGAGTCATGCCCTGCTGTACAACGATGATTGCTCGATGAATATTCTCTTCTTGCATTCTCTGACAGTATGTCTTAATTGTTTTGATTCCTATTTTGGGCTCCTCAGGGAAAAATACGAACATTTGATCTAAGAAAACGACACTCACATACAATTTTGTTCACGAATAACACAAAAAATATACAAGTACCAAAATTATTATATTCTGTAATCAAAATACCGGTAGGGTCATCATTATGGGCAACAAGGACAACAAGATCCAATCGAGAAGGTTTTCTTTCACTTGGCTTCTCTCCAAAATGCTCTTTAAATTGGTCCAGTGTTTGATCCAACTCGTCTTGAGTAACTAAATAACCTCGATCATGACAAAGCTAAGAAATTGAGAAAGAAAGATTGTGATGTTGATAAACATAATCCATATGCTTTCAGAGCTTTCATATTTTTTTGTCTGACTGGATAAAAAAGAAGGGAATAAATTACCTGCATAATTGTTTTCCGTACACGCCATAGTTTGTAAGTTTCAGCCTCGTCATCCATGATGTCTGTACTCACCAATTAATTAAAAACAAAGATTATTACAAATATAAAGTCTAAAAACTTTAAAATCTCCTACAACTTCTGACCGACGAACGACGATTAAAAACATGAAAACGATACACACTTTTTACTTCAGCGCTAGAAAAAATTCAATGGCTCAACGAATACATCTGTATTTTTCAGCAAATTTTCATGTGACATCTAACGCGGGATTCAAAGTTATTTCCTGAATAAAATAACTGAGCCGACTGATCAATTTTCTAAGATAACAATTTGCAAAAATCTCTAACACTACAATGGATGTAAAAAATACATTGTTACGGAGTGATACCAGCTTGTCGCCTAAATTGGTAGACCCTTTGGACAATAGTATTGCGAATTGCAAACAAGGGTCACTGCGTGCCGTCCGATATAATGGTAGGAAAAGATCCTTCTTTCGTTTGTACATTGATTCCAACAACGCCGTTTGGGAAAATAATTTGGGAAATTTTTTTTGAATGATTTTAGTGGATGGGGACTACATTCTTACATGTGGGGCTGACCGTACAGTAAAACTATGGAATGCTGAACGAGGAGTTCTGATTAGCTCATATTTGGGACATTCTGGGGATGTGTTGGACGCCCGTGGATCTTGTGACAATTCGTAAGTTAACAAACGAACTGCAATATTGTCAGAAAATAATGAATTCCTAAACTTTGAGCTAAAATTTTCCTTTTTTATAGTCAAATTGTTTCAGGGAGCACTGACAAAAATGTCGCCCTATGGGACGTAGCCTCTAAACGTATGATTCGTCGATTCCGAGGTCATAATGCTGCCATCACTTGTATTCAATTCAACGAAGAGTCGTCAATCATTATTAGTGGATCTCAGGACAACACAGTTAAGTTTTGGGACACCAGATCCAAAAATTATAAAGAAATTCAAACGTTAGATGAGCCTGGAGATGCTGTTACTTCGATGGCAATTACTGACCACTCTGTCTTAGTGGGATCAGTGGACGGATGGACTCGGTTGTATGATTTGCGGCAAGGCCAAATGAGTTCTGACTGCATGGGAGAAGCTGTTACTTCAGTTAGTATAAGTCGAGATAAAGCTAGTCATTTAATTTCCATCGTAAATGGTGATATACGACTTATAGACAAAGACACGGGACAACTATTGGCTAGTTATAATGCGCCCGATGATTATAAATTAGATTCTGCGTATAAAACTGAGGTATCCTTCGATTTTTCAGATACAGTTGTGATTGGAGGAGGGTATTCGAAAGTCTATGGAGATCTTTCTGGCCCTAGGTTATATTTTTGGGATTTAATTACACAAAAGTTAATTGCAGTAGGTATGCTTAATACTGAAGGCAGACAGTGCTATCCAGTCAGTAGTATTTGTTCACATCCAACCAAACCGCTGTTAATTGCTGCTGCTGGATCAGGGGTTTGGACTTTTTCTACTGATGAAGCCCATTTAAAATAGATCTCTGTTAAAGCGGACGGAAGGTGTCCATTTTAATGACTAGACCTAGGCTCGGGTGTCTTATTAAAATAAAATTAAAAATGGGAGTATTACAGGCTATCAAAATCGAGATAAATGCCCAGGATCACTGCTTGCAAAAAAAATTAGAGTCGCAGAGTAAAATGAGAAAGTTTTTATTTATTCGCATAATTTTAAGAATTTCGTTGATAATTGTGCCTGTTTATTATAATTTTTACGATTTATTTTACGAATTTTATATAAATAAAGCGTTATTTATGCAGAACAAAATTGCTTTCTCTCTACTCCTAAGCACAAATAAGTTGTACACTAGGACTTCTTGGAAAACTTGGAATGTTGATGAAAAAGAAACTTGAGATTTTGCGAGGAATCAACGAAATTACAGAAGTGTACTATTTTTCCATGTATTTAGTAATTAGTAATGAAGACATGAAGATGAAAATGATAAAAATTACAGCATCTAGTATTCTCTAACGTTGAAGCTCTGCCTGCCAACTTTCTCTGTGTAAGCGTATGTCTTGGAGAAAAGATATCGTATGGCTGCTCTCTCAAATCATATATCATATATTAATTAAAAAGACGAATCCTCCATCCTCTTGCTTAATTAATAACGACCGCAAGTATTCTTTTTTACCTTATTTCACTTACTGGATGGAAATATAAAGTAATCTCTAATTAATTGTGAAACTGCTGTAAATTGATCCACTGCCACTCATCTACTTTCTCCTCTCACTTCATCATATTATATTTTTTAGCTGGAACTTGATGGTTAAAGATTCTAAAAAACTATGTAAAAAAGTCCATGTAATCATATTGATTAAAGAAGATCATATTTTATAGAAACTTGATTTCTCTAAAATTTAATTACTGAAAATTCCTACATCGTCCGCTAAAAAACAACTTTTCCTAAGCTATCATTCACTATAAGCAATATTATGTGTTTAGTCTACAAAACATAAGCATATGGCTGGATAAAACAACAAAGCTAAGCCAATTATTTGCAAACAACATTATGAAAACCATTCTTTGGAATATAATTATATGAACTCCATGTTCCACCGAATTTACTGAAGAGACAGGTGAGTGACAGTTGAAAGTAGTGGAAATGCTTAAAAAACAAACGAACTGTGCAACGAGCTTTCTCACTTTCTCCTAATTTTTTTAATTATGAAGCAGGTTACAGTCTTTTGATCCCTCCAAAGACCGTCCAAGTGTATTAGTATTCGAAAGAGACTCCTGACTACAAAGAATGAAGTAACTTTTTCATCTTTGATGCCATTCAACAGCCGTTCATAATTAAGCCTGTTAGTCTTCCTCTGTATATCCTGCATCGAAGTGTGCGTACCATTCCTGTTAATGATAGACAATGAACTCTGCGATGCAAATTGCGGTTAACTGTCATGTTCCTGTATATTATAATTGCATTATTCAGTCCAAATGTATTAATTGACTGCATATACATGTGTTCCATCTATAGATAGCAGCCAGAACTGCTTAAAAGTGTTGCTGGGTTTGCATAAGCATGCATGTGTAGGAACTTTCTGTTTTCCAAATTCAAGATTTACTGCTTTCTCTTTCAGTTTTCATGCATACCCTGTTGTTGAGTGGTCCGGTCAGCAGGAAAATGTATATTGCTTAAAAATAATGATGTTCAAACAAAAGATAACGATGTGGACCTAATCAGCTCTCAGTAAACACTACTAACCGTAGAAAATGAATAACTTTGTAATTATATTTCTTTTACTATAAGAAAATCGTATTATCTTTTAAAAGCAGAATCCATACTAACTTAAGTTTAGTTTGTTAGTGCATAATATTTTTGTCAACTTTTTTAGCTCATTTATATCCGACAACAACAGACGCATATACCTTTTGGAAAGTAATGAATACACGTCTTTCTTTACATAAAGAAAAACTTTTCTTCAACATGTTGACCAATTAGGCTAACAAGCTGGATGCGACAAAAAATGTGCATACAGAAATGCATGACATGAGTCCAGATGAAATACAGATATATAATTCGCTACATAGTCCCATAGCTATTCCCGTTTTCGGCATTACATGATGAGTCTCGTTTTAAAAAATGTGTAGACTTATAGAACCACAGTTTGAATTTTCACTTCTCATGTTTTCTTTCTATAACGGCAATCCTTATGTAAAACCTCACTATATAGTGAGTGAAAGGAAAAATCAGAGGAGATAACTTAGGCCAACACAGTGTTATGGGCTTCGCAGAAGGTTTCACTGCTACTTATCCCTGTATAATGTGCTCCATTAATAAAAGTGTGATGAGAACTGCGACATCAGAGC
>Ga0210040_10002820_pt1 | contig 24103 bp, 22 predicted proteins | sample CryGeyCG12114_NA_FD_185462 | JGI IMG/M metagenome (GOLD analysis project Ga0210040, IMG submission 185462) | Groundwater microbial communities from aquifer - Crystal Geyser CG19_WC_8/21/14_NA (SPAdes) (version 2) | ecosystem: Environmental > Aquatic > Deep subsurface > Groundwater | place: USA... | reverse complement strand
CGGACGGGCCCACCAGCACGCTCTCGTGGCCGACCAGGCGCTCGCGGACGGCGTCCAGGCCCTCCAGGGAGCCGTCGGGGCGGCGGCTGAGCACGAGGAAGGGCACGTCGAGGGAGGCCCAGGCGGCGAGCGCCTGCGCCGGGTCGCCGAGGTCGGCCTTGGTCAGGCACAGCACCGGCTGGATCCCGGCGTCCCACGCGGCGGCCAGGCACCGGTCGACCAGGCGCTGGCGCGGCGGCGGGTCCGCGACGGCGGTGACCACGAGCAGCTGGTCGGCGTTGGCCACCAGGACCCGCTCGACCGGGTCGGTGTCGTCGGCGGTGCGGCGCAGCAGCGTGGCGCGCGTCTCGACCCGCACGACCCGGGCCAGGGTGTCCGGCGCCCCGGTGGCGTCGCCGACCAGCCCGACCCGGTCCCCGACGGCGATGCTCGCCCGGCCCAGCTCGCGGGCCTTCATCGCCACCACGACCCGCTCGTCGCCGCCCTCGTCGACCAGCGCGGTGTAGCGGCCCCGGTCGATGGTCAGGACCCGGCCCAGGACGGCGTCGCGGTGCTCGGGGCGGTCCTTGGTGCGCGGGCGGGAGCCCTTGGGGTTGGGGCGCACCCGGATGTCGCGCTCGTCCGGGTGGCGGCGCTGCGCTCCCGGGCTCACCGGACCCCCTCCACGCCGGTCACCGGCCGAGCATCCCCAGCCACAGGCCGGGGAAGTCGGGGAGCGTCTTGGCGGTCGTCCCGACGTCCTCGACGCCGATGCCGGGCACGCGCAGCCCGATCACCGCGGCAGCCGTGGCCAGGCGGTGGTCGGCGTAGGTGGCGAAGACCCCGCCGTGCAGCGGGCGCGGGCGGATGTGCAGGCCGTCCTCGGTCTCGGTGACGTCGCCGCCCAGGGCGTTGAGCTCGGTGGCCAGCGCGTGCAGCCGGTCGGTCTCGTGCCCGCGCAGGTGGGCGATGCCGCGCAGCTGGGAGGGGCCGTCGGCCAGCGCGGCCAGCGCGGCGACGACGGGGGTGAGCTCGCCGACGTCGTGCAGGTCGGCGTCCACCCCGTACAGGTCGCCGGTGCCGCGCACGGTCAGGCCCTCGCGGGTGAGGTCGACGTCGGCGCCCATCTGGTCGAGCAGGTCGCGCAGCCCGTCACCGGCCTGGGTGGTGCGCTCGGGCCAGCCCGGCACGGTCACCCGGCCGCCGGTCACCGCCGCGGCGGCGAGGAACGGCGCCGCGTTCGACAGGTCGGGCTCGACCGAGACGTCCAGGGGCGAGATCGGGCCCGGGGCCACGCGCCAGGTGTCGGGCTCGGCGTCGTCCAGGACGACACCGGCGTCGCGCAGCACCTCCACGGTCATCGTCACGTGCGGGGCGCTCGGCAGCGCGCCGCCGGCGTGGCGCAGCACGAGGCCCTCGTCGAAGCGGGCGCCGGCGAGCAGCAGCGCGGAGACGAACTGGCTGGAGGCGCTGGCGTCGACGGTGACCTCCCCGCCGCGCAGGTGGCCGCGCCCGGTGACGGTGAACGGCATGCGGCCCGGCGATCCGCCGGCGCTGTCGTCCAGGTCGGCGCCCAGGGAGCGCACCGCCGCCAGCACGGGCTCCATCGGCCGCTCGCGGGCGCGGAGGTCGCCGTCGAAGGTGGTGCTGCCCTGGGCGAGCGCGGCCACCGGCGGCAGGAAGCGCATGACCGTGCCGGCCAGGCCGCAGTCGACCAGGCCACCGCCGACGAGCGGACCCGGCGTGACGGTCCAGGCGCCGATGTCCTCGGGGGAGCCGCCGGGGGTGTCCTCCACCCGGGCGCCCAGCGCCCGCAGCGCCGAGGCCATCAGCAGGGTGTCGCGCGAGCGCAGCGGCGCCCGCAGCACCGAGGGGCCCTCGGCCAGCGCGGCGAGCACCAGGTAGCGGTTGGTCAGGGACTTCGACCCGGGGAGGGCGACGGTGGCGTCCACCGGGGAGGAGGCGGTCGGGGCCGCCCAGGCCTGCTGGGTCACGCGCGGAGCCTACGGCGAGCGCCGCGCCGCCCCGTGCTCAGCACGGGGCGGCGCGGCGCGGGCGGGTGCTGCGCGCAGCGGGGCCGTGGTCAGTCGTGCTTGGCCTTCTTGTGCGCCTTCTTCGCCGAGGCGGCGGTGGCGAGCTTGGCGGCGCGGCGGGTGTCGCGAGCGGCCCGCTTGGCGCGCCAGGACAGGCCCGGCTTGCCGTTGGTGTCGACCGCGGTGATCAGCAGGCCGCCGAGGAGCCCGACGTTCTTGAGCACCTCGTGCAGGTCGTGGCGGCGCTCCTCGGGGTCCGAGCGCTCCCAGAAGCGGTGGCCGGTGAGCGTGGTCGGCACGATCGAGCCGGCCAGCACGAGGGCTGCCAGGCGCGGGAGGCGGCCGATGGCGAGCAGCGAGCCCGCCCCGGTCATGATCGCGCCGTTGAGCTTGACGAGGTTCTCCGGCTCCGAGGGCAGGGTGACCGGCCCGACGCTGAGGCCGGACAGGGCCGGGATCACGGGGCCGCCGTGGGCGGCGTTGCCCGCGGGCCGGCGGAGCTGGTCGAGGCCGCCGTTGATGAACTGGGCGGCCAGCAGGGGGCGGGCGATGCGGCGCACGATGGTCATGCGCCCTTCCTACCGCGACGCGCAGGCGCTCGCACGGCGGAACCCGCTCGGCGGAACAAGGCCGCCCGGGGCGGCGTTGCTGGGACCAGGACGGGCGCACGCCCGTCGCTGGAGGAGGAGCGTTGCTCGTCACACTCGATCCCCTGACCGGGGGTCACGGACCGGTGCGAGTCGCCGCCGGGGGCACCCGGGCCGTACGCTCAGCGGTGATGACTGAGGACGTGACCCGGGCCCCCGAGCAGGAGAGCGCCGCGGAGCGCACGACCCGCTTCGAGGCCGAGGCCCTGCAGCACCTCGACCAGCTCTACTCGGCCGCGCTGCGGATGACCCGCAACCCCGCCGACGCCGAGGACCTGGTGCAGGAGGCCTTCACCAAGGCGTTCGCGTCCTTCCACCAGTACCGCCCGGGCACGAACCTCAAGGCCTGGCTGTACCGCATCCTGACCAACACGTACATCAACACCTACCGCAAGAAGCAGCGGCAGCCGCAGCAGGCCCAGACCGAGGAGATCGAGGACTGGCAGCTCGCGCGGGCGGAGGCGCACTCCTCGGTGGGGCTGCGCTCGGCGGAGACCGAGGCGCTGGACCACCTGCCCGACTCCGACGTGAAGACGGCGCTGCAGGCGATCCCGGAGGACTTCCGGATGGCGGTGTACTACGCCGACGTCGAGGGGTTCGCCTACAAGGAGATCGCCGAGATCATGGGGACGCCGATCGGCACGGTGATGTCGCGGCTGCACCGCGGGCGCCGGCAGCTGCGGGCCCTGCTCGAGGACTACGCGCGCGAGCGCGGCCTCGTCCCGGCGGCCAGCGCGGCGTCCGTGAGCGAGGAGCTGTGACCCGCACCGACGGTCGCCCCGACCCCGGCGCCCACAAGCCGGACTGCTCGGCCTTCCTCGACCAGATCTACGAGTACGTCGACGGCGAGATGACCGAGGGCGACCTCGTCCGCATCCGCCAGCACCTGGCCGAGTGCCCGCCGTGCGTGCGCGAGTACGACCTGGAGGCCGCGCTCAAGGCGCTGGTGCGCCGCTCCTGCCAGGACCGCGCTCCCGAGGAGCTGCGGATGCGCATCCTGGCCCGGATCACCGAGGTGCGGATCACCACCGAGGGCTGATCAGCCCTCGGTGGTGCGGCCTGGTGCGGTGCGACCCGGTGCACCCGGGTGCAGGGCACCGGGTCGTGCACCCGGGTCGGGCACCGGCTCAGGCGTTGGGCCGCTTGCCGTGGTTCGCGCCGCCGGACTTGCGGGCGCGGCGCTTGCGAGCGCGCTTGCTCATGGTGGACTCCCTCCGTCGGATCGAGTGCTGACCGGGCGCTCACGAGCGTGGCGACCGGGTCGCTCCCATGGTCCCACAGCACGGCGAGGCCCCCCTCCCGGTCCGGCCGGTGCGGGCGTCCCGTGACCGGCATGATCGGGTGGTGACCCTCACCGGCCGGCGTGCGCCCACGCCCTGGCGCGAGGTGCTGGGCCTCCTCCCCGCGGCCGTCCGCACCCAGCTCCGCCACCAGGACCTGGCCCTGCACGGCGCCGCGGTCACCTTCTACGCCGCGATCTCCGCCGTCCCGCTGGTCCTGCTGGCCGGGCGCCTGGCCACGGAGGTGGTGGGCCGGGGGCGGATGGAGGAGCTCGCCGCCTCCCTCGGCGATGCGCTGCCGGAGGCCCTGGGCGCCGGTGACGTCGCCGGCGCACTGATCCGGGACGCCGTCCAGACGAGCTGGTGGGTGGCGCTGTTCGTCACCCTGCCCGCGAGCATGTACGGCGAGGGGCTGGGGCGGGCCTACGCGTCGCTGGCCGGGGTGGAGCCGCGCTTCGTGGGCTGGCGCAGCCGGCTGCAGGTGCTGCCGCTGCTGGCCGTGGCCCCGCTGCTGCTGCTCGGCGTCCTGGCCGTCACGCCGCTGCTGGCCGACCTCTTCTCCGAGGGGCTGGGGGGCACGGCGCTGGGCGTCTACGTCGCCCTCAACGTCGACTGGATCGCCGTCTCGGTCCCGCTGGTGTGGAGCTTCCGCGTCGTCTCCCCGGACCCCCCGCCGTGGCCGGTGGCGCTGGTCGGCGGCCTGGCCACCGGGGCCTTCGTGTCCGGGTTCCTGCAGGGCTTCACCCTCTTCCTCGCCCTGCCGATCGACCTCGGCGCGCCCTTCGGCGGGCTGACCCTCGTCGGGTCCGTGACCGCGGTGCTGCTGTGGATGTACCTGCTGCACCTGGTCGTGCTGGTCGGGTACGTGGCCACGCGGCAGGCGGAGCGGCTGCGCGAGGGCTCCGACCGCCGGGTGGGGGCCGACCGGCGCCGCTAGCGTGACCGGGTGCTCGCCGCCCGCGCCGTCGCCACCGCCCCCGACGACCCGCTCGCCGGGCTGGAGGTCGCCGACCGGCCCGCACCGCCCGCGCCGCCGGGGTGGGTGCGCGTGGACCTGCGGGCCGCGGCGCTGAACCACCACGACCTGTGGAGCCTGCGCGGGGTGGGGCTGCCGGCCGACCGCCTGCCGATGGTGCTCGGCTGCGACGGCGCCGGCGTCACCGAGGACGGCCGCGAGGTCGTCGTCCACGCCGTGGTGGGCGACCCGGCCTGGGCGGGGGAGGAGACCGAGGACCCCCGCCGCTCGGTCCTGTCCGAGCGCCACCCCGGCACCCTGGCCGAGCAGGTGTGGGTGCCCGCGCGCAACCTCGTGCCCAAGCCCCCGGAGCTCACCTTCGCCGAGGCCGCCTGCCTGCCCACGGCCTGGCTGACCGCCTACCGGATGCTGTTCACCCGCTCCGGCCTCGCGCCCGGCTCCACGGTGCTGGTGCAGGGCGCCGGTGGCGGGGTCGCCACGGCGCTGGTCTCCCTCGGCGCCGCGGCGGGCTACCGGGTGTGGGTGACCAGCCGCGACGGCGGGCGGCGCGAGCGGGCCCTGGCGCTGGGCGCCTCGGCGGCGTTCGAGCCGGGCGCGCGCCTGCCCGAGCGGGTGGACGCCGTGATGGAGAGCGTGGGCGAGGCCACCTGGGCCCACTCGCTGCGGGCGCTGCGCCCCGGCGGCACCGTGGTGGTCTGCGGGGCGACCTCCGGCGCCCTGCCGCCGGCGGAGCTGAACCGGGTCTTCTTCCAGCAGCTGCGGGTGGTCGGCTCGACCATGGGCAGCCGCGCCGAGCTCGAGCGGCTCGTGCGCCTGTGCGCGACCACCGGGGTGCGCCCGCTGGTGGACGCCGTCCTGCCGCTCGCCGACGCGCGCGAGGGCCTGCGCCGCCTGGCCGCGGGGGAGGTCTTCGGCAAGGTGGTCCTGGAGGTCTGAGCGGCGCGGGCCCTTCCGCGCGGTCGGCCGCAGTGGCACCCTGCGCAGGTGGCGGGCGTCCGCCGCAGCCACTCCGAGGACGGAACGCCATGAGCGCACCACGGGCCCCGCAGGCTCCCCTGGAGGTCACGGACCTCTTCGACGTCGCCGTGCTCGCCGGTGGTCCCGGGCGCGCGGTCGACGCCGCCCTGGTCGTGCTCGTCGAGACCGGGCGCGTGGTCCTCGACGGCGAGGGCCGACTGCGCGCGGTGGAGGCCGTGGCCCGGCGGGGGGCGGACCACCCGGTGCTGACCGCGGTCCTGGAGACGGTCGGCGGCGACGCGCGGTGGTCGGTGCCGACCGTCCGGGCCCGGGCGGTGCTCGACCGGCGCGTGGCAGGGGTCGCCGGGGCGCTCCAGCGCAGGGGTCTGCTGCGCGCCGCGGGACCGGTCGGCCGGCTCCTGCGCTCCGGCACCACGGCCCCGACCGCGACCGGGCGCGCGGTGCTGCGCGCGGCGGCCGCCGCGCCGGAGGGCCTGACGGGCGCAGGCGGCACGGGCGGCACGGGCGGCACGGGCGCAGCGGGCACCAGCGCGGCGCTCGTCGCGCTGCACGGGCCGGACCGGACCACCGACGCCCCTCTGCGTGCGGAGCTGGTCGAGCTGCCGAGCTGGTCGCGCGGCCTGCGGGCCCGGTCGGCGGGAACGCGGGGCGCTGCGGCCACGGCGGGGATGCAGCCCGCGGTGCTGGGCGGTTGGCACCTCGGAGGCGGCGCGGGCGCCGTCGGTGGTGGGGACGGCGGGAGCAGCGGCGGCGACGGTGGTGGCAGTTCCAGCTGAGCACCAGCCGGCCGAGGCCGGCCCTCAGAGCGTGGCGGGGAGCCCCAGCCAGGCGTGCCAGCCGCCGTGCAGCACCAGCCACGCGATGAGGCCGTAGCCCACCTGCCCGGGGTGCACGCCGTCCCCGGCCGCCAGGTCGGCGTGCCACTGCTCGTGGGAGACCAGCGGGGTGAAGCAGTCCACGTAGGGGATCCCGCGCCGGCTCGCGACGTCGGCCCAGCCGCCGGAGAGGTCCTCCACCGGGCGGTGCAGGGCCGGGTCCAGCGGCGGGGGAGGCCCGACGACGAAGCTCGACATCTGCTGCGTCGAGGCGGCGTCGAGGATGTCGGCGAGGTTCAGCCGGCTGCGCGCCAGCGACGACCCCGCGAGCGCGTCGGCCGACCCGAGACCGACGACCAGCCGGTCGTCCTCGCCGGACAGGCGGCGCGAGACCTCCCCCTCCCACCGCTCGCGCAGGGCGGTGGTGGTCTCGGCGGGCACGCCGATGGGCAGCACGGACGCCGCGGGGGCGCCGTCCTCGGTGCGCGTGCGGGCGGCGACCCGCCCGACCCAGCCCAGGGCCCGGGGGTCGCCGACCCCGGCCACGAGGTCGTCGCCCACCACGCAGATCCTGATCGGGCGGCGGCTCACCGGGCGAGGGCCTGCTGCACCAGCTGCTGCTGCTCGGCCTGGTGGGCCTTGGCGGAGCCGGCCGCCGGCGAGGCCGCCGCAGCGCGGCTGACCCGGCGCACCCGGCGTCCGCCCAGGTCGTCGGCGAGGTCGAGGAACTCGTAGCCCAGGAAGGGCCACGCGCCCTGGTTCGCCGGCTCCTCCTGCACCCAGACCAGCTCCGCCGAGGCGGGGTAGCGGCCCAGGGCCTCGAGCAGGCCCGGGCGGTCCAGCGGGTACAGCTGCTCCAGCCGCACGACCGCGGTGCGGGTGTCGCCCGCGCCCTCGCGCCCGGCCATGAGGTCGTAGGCGACCTTGCCCGAGCACAGGAGCACGCGGTCCACGCCCGCCGGGTCCAGGCGCCCGTCGCCGGCGGCCGGGTCCTGCAGGACGGGCCGGAAGCCGCCGCTGGTGAACTCCTGCAGGCCCGAGGCCGCGGCCTTCAGCCGCAGCATCGACTTGGGCGTGAAGACCACGAGCGGGCGGCGGGGCCGCGCGTACGCCTGGCGGCGCAGCAGGTGGAAGTAGGACGCCGGCGTCGACGGCATGGCCACCGTCATGTTCTCCTCGGCGCACAGCTGCAGGAACCGCTCGATGCGCGCGGAGGAGTGGTCGGGGCCCTGCCCCTCGTAGCCGTGCGGCAGCAGCAGCACCACCGAGGAGCGCTGCGCCCACTTCTGCTCCGAGGAGGCGATGAACTCGTCGATGATCGTCTGCGCGCCGGGGGCGAAGTCGCCGAACTGGGCCTCCCACAGCACCAGGGCGTCGGGCCGCTCGACGCTGTACCCGTACTCGAAGCCCATCGCCGCGTACTCGCTGAGCAGCGAGTCGTAGATCCAGAACCGGGCCTGGTCGGGGCTGAGGTACAGCAGCGGCGTCCACTCCTCGCCGGTCACCCGGTCGGTGAGCACCGCGTGGCGCTGCACGAACGTGCCGCGGCGGGTGTCCTGCCCGGCGAAGCGCACGGGCGTGCCCTCCACCAGCAGGGAGCCCATGGCGAGCAGCTCGCCGTAGGCCCAGTCCACCCCGCCCTCGCGGGACATGGCCGCGCGGCGCTCCAGCAGCGGGCGCAGCTTGGGGTGCACCGTGAAGCCCCCGGGCGGGGACACGTGCGCGTCACCGATCCGGCGCACCACCTCGGCGCTGACCGCGGTCTCCACCGGGTCGGCCACGGAGTCGTCGCGCTGGGACGCCGGCCGGTCCAGGCCCGCCGTGGTCGCCGAGCCGCGGCCCTCCGCGTCGCCGGTTCCCGCGGCGTCCGGGCCCGGGTCGCGGGTCTCGGCGAAGACGCGCTCCAGCTGCTGGCGGTAGTCGTCCAGGACCGACTCCGCCTCCTCGCCGGTGATGTCGCCGCGGCCGATGAGGGCCTCGGTGTACAGCTTGCGGACGCTGCGCTTGGCCTCGATGAGGTTGTACATCAGCGGCTGCGTCATCGACGGGTCGTCGCCCTCGTTGTGGCCGCGCCGGCGGTAGCAGACCATGTCGATGACGACGTCCTTGGCGAACTCCTGGCGGAACTCGAAGGCCAGCTTCGCCACCCGCACGCACGCCTCGGGGTCGTCGCCGTTCACGTGGAAGATCGGCGCCTGGATCATCCGGGCCACGTCGGTGGAGTAGAACGAGCTGCGGCTGGAGGCCGGCGCCGTCGTGAAGCCCACCTGGTTGTTGATGACCACGTGCACGCTGCCGCCGGTGCGGTAGCCGCGCAGCTGGGACAGGTTCAGGGTCTCGGCGACCACGCCCTGGCCGGCGAAGGCGGCGTCGCCGTGCAGCAGCACGGGCAGCACCGGGAAGCTGGAGCCGCCCAGGTTGATGCGGTCCTGCTTGGCGCGCACGACGCCCTCCAGCACCGGGTCCACGGCCTCCAGGTGCGAGGGGTTCGCGGCCAGGTAGACGCGCGTGGTGGCGCCGTCCTCGGCCGTGAAGGTGCCCTCGGTGCCCAGGTGGTACTTCACGTCGCCGGAGCCCTGGACGCTGCGGGGGTCCTGGCTGCCCTCGAACTCGCGGAAGATCTGCCCGTAGCTCTTGCCGGCGATGTTGGCGAGCACGTTGAGGCGGCCGCGGTGGGCCATGCCGATCGCGACCTCGGCCAGCCCGGCGTGGGCGGCGTCGTTCAGCAGGGCGTCCAGCAGCGGGATGACGCTCTCCCCGCCCTCGAGGCTGAAGCGCTTCTGCCCGACGTACTTGGTCTGCAGGAACGTCTCGAAGGCCTCGGCGGCGTTGAGCCGGCGCAGCACCCGCAGGTGCGACTCGCGGCTGAGCGGCGTGTACGGCCGCTCCACGCGGTCCTGGATCCAGCGGCGCTGGGCGGGGTCCTGGATGTGCATGTACTCGATGCCGACCGTGCGGCAGTAGGAGTCGCGCAGCACCCCGAGGATGTCGCGCAGCCGCATCATCGGCCGACCGCCGAACCCGCCGGTGGGGAACTCCCGGTCGAGGTCCCACAGGGTCAGGCCGTGGGTCTGGACGTCGAGGTCGGGGTGGCGGCGCTGGCGGTACTCCAGCGGGTCGGTGTCGGCCATCAGGTGCCCGCGGACCCGGTAGGCGTGGATGAGCTCGACCACCCGCGCGGTCTTGCTGATCTCGTCGTCGTGGGACACCGAGATGTCCTGCACCCAGCGCACCGGCTCGTAGGGGATGCGCAGCGCGGCGAAGATGCGGTCGTAGAAGCCGTCGGTCCCCAGCAGCTTCTGGTGGACCTGGCGCAGGAACTCCCCGGACTGCGCGCCCTGGATGATCCGGTGGTCGTAGGTGGAGGTCAGCGTCATGACCTTGCTGACCGCGAGGCGCGCCAGGGTCTCGGCCGAGGCCCCCTGGTACTCGGCGGGGTAGTCCATCGCGCCGACGCCGATGATCGTGCCCTGGCCGGTGACCAGGCGGGGCACCGAGTGGACGGTGCCGATGGTGCCCGGGTTGGTCAGGCTGATCGTCGTCCCGGCGAAGTCGGAGACCTCCAGCTTGCCCGAGCGGGCGCGGCGGACGACGTCCTCGTAGGCGGCCCAGAAGTGGGCGAAGTCCATCTCCTCGGCGGCCTTGATGCTCGGCACCAGCAGCTGGCGGCCGCCGTCCTTGGCCGGCAGGTCGATCGCGAGGCCGAAGTTGACGTGGGCGGGGCGCAGCACGCCGGGCTTGCCGTCGACCTCGGTGTAGGAGGAGTTCATCTCCGGCATGTCGCGCAGCGCCTCGACGACCGCGAAGCCGATGAGGTGGGTGAAGGAGACCTTCCCGCCGCGGGCGCGCTGGAGGTGGTTGTTGATGACGATGCGGTTGTCGACCATGAGCTTGGCCGGGACCGCGCGCACGCTCGTGGCGGTCGGGACCGCCAGGCTCGCCTCCATGTTGGTGACCACGCGCGCGGCGGGCCCGCGCAGGCGCACCGCCTCGTCCTGAGCGGGCTCGGGAACGGCGGCCGGCTGCGGCGCGGCGGCCAGGACCGGCGCCTCGCCGACGGGCTGCACGGAGGCGGCGGGCACGGAGGCCGCGGGCGCGGAGGCGGCGGCGACCGGGCGTTCGCGGGGCTGGGGGCGCTCGCCGCTGGGCACCGGCTTGCCCTCCCCGCCGGTGGGGGCGGGGGACGTCGTGGTGCGCGCGCTGCTCGGGCCGGCGGACTCGGTCGCCGGGCCGGGGGAGCCGTTCGCCGCGACCGGCGGGGCGCTGGACGCCGTGGGCGCCGGTGCGGCCGGCGTCGCGGTGGGTGCTGCGGCGGAGGCGGCGGCGGATGCGGTGGGCGCGGCGGTGCGCTCCTCCTGCTTCGCGCCCGCGTAGCCGGCGAAGAAGTCCCACCAGGCGCGGTCGACGGACTCGCGGTCCTTCAGGTACTGCTGGTAGAGGTCCTCCACCAGCCACTCGTTCGCGCCGAAGGCGGCTGCCGGGTCGAATCCGGGACCCGAGGAGGGTCCACCGGTCGTCGGGGTCTGGGTCACGGCGAGGATCGCCCTCTTCCACGGATTCACAGCACTGGGAACGGTTGCCCACCCTATCGCCCGGACGGGCGAGCAGTTGCGGGGCGGAGCGCCTCCGGCGTCCTCGTGCAGACCCGTCCCGACGCGCCGGAGCCGTTTCTTCACGAATACGCCCCGTGACCGGGCGAACACTCCCTATCGTGGGCGACGTCCTCAGCACGGACCTCTCCGGAGGCTCCGAGCGCCCCGTCCCGCCACGTCCCCGGAGGGTTGACCGTGCCGTCGCACCGCGCTGCTGGAACCGTCGGTCTGCTGGACGCCGACGTGCGCCCGGACGGGGACGAGGACGCCGCGTCCGCGCCGTCCGCGCCGTGGGAGGAGCGCCTGCGCTCCCGCGCCGGCTGGGCCACCGCCGACCTGGCGCGCGTTCCCGCGCAGTCGGCCGGGCACGCCCCGGGCGCCTCCTTCCTGCCGCGCCAGCGCGGGAGCGCCGAGCCCACCACCTCGCCCGCCGCTCCGGTCGCTGCTCCGATCCCCGCCGCCCGGGCCGCCGCTGCGGTCCCCGCCCCCCGAGGGCGCCGCTCGGCCGGCCCCGCCGCCGCGACGACGCCGGCTCCCGCCCCGACCGGCCCGGTCGTGCTGCCGCCCACCGCCGTCCTGTCCGCCCCGCGCGCGCCCGCGCCCCGGCTGCCCGAGCCCGTCCTCCCGGTCGTCCCCGCGCTGGCCGCCCCCGCTGCCCGCCCGGTGACCGTGGCCCTGCCGGTCACCGCGCCGGCAGCGCCCGTGCAGACCCGGTCCGGTCGCCGCCGGGCCGACGCGCCGGTCGACGGCGGCGCCCGGGCCCTTGCGGCTGCACCCGCCCCGGCCCCTGCCGCTGCCCCTGCCCCTGCTCCGGCCCCTGCCGCGCCCGTCGAGGCGCCGGCCGCCCGCGTCCGCCGCCGTGCGGACGGCCCGGTCGACGCCGTCCGCGCCGTCCCAGCCGCCGAGGCCCCGGCGCTGCCGCAGTCCCGCCGCGCCCGCCGCGCGGCCGTCGTCCCCGCGGTGGCGACGACGCCCGTGGTGACCCCGCCGCCCGCTGCTGCTCGCGTCCCGGCCGCCACCCCGGCCGCCACCCCGGCCGCCACCCCGGCCGCCTCCGCCCCACCGGCTCCCGCGGCCACGGGCACCCTCGACCTGCGCGTGCTGGCCGCCCTCGACGCGCTGTCGCTGCCGGTCGCCCCGCCCGCACCCGTGCGCAGGACCGCCGCCGGCGCCTCCGTCGCCGACTGGACGGCCACCTCGCTGCCCGTCCTCCCCGCGCCGCACGAGCTGGACGGCACGGCGCCGATGGTGCGCGTCGGCGAGGACGGCTTCGCCCCCGACCGCGGCCGCCGCTCCCACCGCCAGGGCCGCGGCCGGGCGCTGATCCCCTCCGCCGGCGTGGCCGGCGTCCTGGGCCTGACCGCGCTGGTCGTCCCGATGCTGGGCGACGCGCTCCCGGCCGCCACCGCGGGCACCGACACCGCCACCACCGGCGTCCAGCCGGTGTCCGGCGAGGCCGACGTCACCGAGATCGTGGCCGCCGGCGCCGCCGTGATGAGCGCGGAGGCGCCCAGCATCGACAGCGCCGACGCCGCGGTGCGCGAGGAGGCCATCCGCGCCGCGGTCAGCCGCGGCATCGCCGAGCGCCAGCGCCTGGCCGACGAGGCCGCCGCCGCCGAGGCGCAGCGCGTGGCCGACGCCGCTGCCGCCGCCGAGGCCGAGGCCCGCGCCGCCGAGGAGCGCGCCGCGCTGGAGGCCCTGACCCCGGGCTGCGACGGGCAGACGCCGGCCGGCGCGGCCGGTGAGGTGAACGGCAAGCTCGACACCGACGTGCTGTGCGACCTGTGGCAGGACGGGCACCAGCTGCGCGCCGACGCCGCTGTCTCCCTCGCCCGCCTCAACATCGCCTACCGCGCGGAGTTCGGCACCGACCTGCAGCTCACCGACTCCTACCGCAGCTACGCCCAGCAGGTGGCGGTCAAGCGCCAGAAGCCGGGCCTGGCCGCCCGCCCCGGCACCAGCGAGCACGGCTGGGGCCTGGCCGTCGACCTCGGCGGCGGCGTCGAGGACGCCGACCGGCACTACGACTGGCTGATGGACCACGCGGCCGACTTTGGCTGGGGCCACCCGCGGTGGGCGCAGCGCGGCGGCAGCGGCCCGTACGAGCCCTGGCACTGGGAGTACGTGGCCGGCCAGGGCTGACCCGCTGGTAGTCTCCCCGGAGGCCGCACCGCGGTGAGGCCCCCGTAGCTCAGGGGATAGAGCACCGCCCTCCGGAGGCGGGGGCGCAGGTTCGAATCCTGCCGGGGGCACCGTCTCGAACAGCCGCCTAGGCTGGTCCCGTGGCGGACGGGTTGCGGGTGCTCGTGGTCGACGACACCGCCCAGATCCGCCTGCTGATCCGGCTGAACCTCGAGCTCGAGGGTCACGTCGTCGAGGAGGCCTCCGACGGCGCCGCCTGCCTGGCCCGGCTGCGCGACCCCTCTCTGCCGCGCCCCGACGTCGTGACGATCGACGCCGTGATGGAGCCCCGCGACGGCTGGACGACGACCGCCGACATCCGCCGCGACCCCGACCTGGCCGACCTGCCGGTGGTCATGGTCACCGCCTCGGTCCAGGCGCACCAGCAGGCGCGGGCCACCGCCGTGGGCGTCGACGTGCTGGTCGCCAAGCCCTTCGAGCCGAGCGCCCTCGTCGAGGTCGTCGAGCGCCTGGCCGCCACGGGCCGCTCCACCCGGCCGGGCGCCCGCTGAGCCCGCTCCGCGGCGCCCGGGGGGCGCCGCCGCCGTCGGTACCCTGGTGCGGTGACCCCCGACGAGCTGTCCGCCGCCGTCCGCGCCTGCCTGCTGGAGGCCGTCGCCGCCGGTGAGCTGGCGTCGGTGAGCGCCGACCAGGTGCCCGCAGCGGTCCGCGTCGAGCGCCCGCGCAACCGCGACCACGGCGACTGGGCGACCAACGTGGCCCTGCAGCTGGCGAAGGCGGCCGGCGTCCCGCCGCGGGAGCTCGCGCAGTCCCTGGCCGTGCGCCTGTCCGCCGTCCCCGGCGTCAGGAGCGTCGACGTCGCCGGGCCGGGCTTCCTCAACATCGTGCTGGACGCCGCCGCCGCCGGTGAGCTCGCGCGCACCGTCGTGGAGGCGGGGCTGCAGTTCGGCCGCAGCCGGACCGCCGCGGGCCTGTCGGTCAACCTCGAGTTCGTCTCCGCGAACCCCACCGGCCCGGTGCACCTCGGCGGCGCGCGCTGGGCGGCGGTCGGCGACTCCCTGGCGCGGGTCCTGGAGGCGACCGGCGCGTCGGTGACGCGGGAGTACTACTTCAACGACCACGGCGCGCAGATCGAGCGCTTCGCGCGCTCGCTGCTGGCCCGCGCCCGCGGCGAGGAGGCCCCCGAGGACGGCTACGGCGGCGCCTACATCGAGGAGATCGCCGAGCAGGTGCTGGCCGGGGCCCGCGAGGCGGACGAGCCCGACCCGCTGTCGCTGCCGGACGCCGAGGCGCTGGAGGCCTTCCGCGCCCGGGGCGTGGAGCTGATGTTCGCCGAGATCCGGCGCGACCTGCACGACTTCCGCGTCGACTTCGACGTCTACTTCCACGAGGACTCCCTGCACGCCAGCGGTGCGGTGGAGCGGGTGGTCGAGCAGCTCAAGGGCTCCGACCGCATGTACTTCGCGGACGGCGCGTGGTGGCTGCGCTCGACGGAGTTCGGCGACGACAAGGACCGCGTCGTCATCAAGTCCGACGGCCAGCCCGCCTACGTGGCCGGCGACCTGGCCTACCTGCGCGACAAGCGGTCCCGCGGCTTCGACCTCAACATCTACATGCTCGGCGCCGACCACCACGGCTACGTGGCCCGGCTGAAGGCCGCGGCCGCGGCGTTCGGCGACGACCCGGGCGTCGTGGAGGTGCTGATCGGGCAGATGGTCAACCTCGTCCGCGACGGCGCGCCGGTGCGGATGAGCAAGCGCAACGGCACGGTCGTCACCATGCAGGACCTGGTCGAGGCCGTCGGGGTGGACGCCGCCCGCTACTCCCTGGCGCGCTCCTCGGTCGACTCGATGATCGACATCGACCTCGACCTGCTGACCCGGCGCACCAACGACAACCCGGTCTTCTACGTCCAGTACGCCCACGCCCGCACCACCGGCGTGGGGCGCAACGCCCGCGACCTGGGCGTGCGCACCGAGGACGGCTTCGACCCCTCGCTGCTGGACCACGCGACCGAGTCGGCGCTGCTCGGCGCGCTGGGGGAGTTCCCGCGCGTGGTCGCCCAGGCCGCGGAGCTGCGCGAGCCGCACCGCGTGGCCCGGTACCTGGAGGCCCTGGCCGGCAGCTACCACAAGTGGTACGACGAGCGTCGCGTCACGCCGCAGGGCGAGGAGGTCGTCACCGACGTCCACCGCACCCGCCTGTGGCTGAACGAGGCGACGCGCACGGTGCTGGCCAACGGGCTGGCCCTGCTCGGCGTCAGCGCCCCCGACCGGATGTAGCGAGCGCCCCGCGGTGTTGCACCACGGGTGCGCCGGCCACCGCCGGCGCACCCGCACCTGAGAGGACGAGGAACCCATGCGCGCCCACGTGGCCGGAGCCCTGCACGCCGAGGGCTACGGCGCCCCCTCCTGGCTGACCCTCCCCGAGGACGCCAGCGCCCTCGTGCCCGGTCTGTGGTCGGCCACCACCGAGCGCGGGGCGGACGGCGCCCTGCAGGTCGGCGGCGTCGACGTGCACCAGCTGGCAGCCGAGCACGGCACGCCGGCCTACCTGCTGGACGAGGCCGACTTCCGGGCCCGCGCGGTGGCCTTCCGCGACGCCTTCGACGAGGCCTTCGCCGACGCGTGCGGCGGCGCCGACGTCTACTACGCGGCCAAGGCCTTCACCTGCACCGCGGTGGCCCGCTGGCTCGCCGAGGACGGCCTCAGCTACGACGCCTGCACCGGCGGGGAGATGGCCGTGGGCCTGCGCGGCGGCATGCCCGCCGAGCGCATGCTCCTGCACGGCAACAACAAGTCCGACGCCGAGATCGCCCGCGCGGTCGAGGCCGGCCTCGGCCGCATCGTCATCGACAACCTGGGCGACGTCGACCGGGTCGCCGACGCCGCGGGCGCGGCCGGCGTGCGCCAGGGCGTGCTGATCCGGGTCACCGTGGGCGTCGAGGCCCACACGCACTCCTACATCGCCACCGCCCACGAGGACCAGAAGTTCGGGCTGTCGCTGGCCGGCGGGGACGCCGCCGCGGCCGTGGCGGCCGTCCTGGCCCGCCCCGAGCTGGAGCTGCGCGGCCTGCACTCCCACATCGGCTCGCAGATCTTCGAGGTCTCCGGCTTCGAGGTGGCGGCCCGGCGGGTGCTCGAGCTGCACGCGGCCGTGGCCCGAGAGCACGGCGTCGTGCTGCCCGAGCTCGACCTGGGCGGCGGCTTCGGCGTCGCCTACACGACCCAGGACGGCCCGCTCACCCCGCGCCAGCTCGCCCAGGGCATGGCGGCGGTGGTCGTGGAGGCCTGCCGGGCGCTCGACATCGCCGTGCCGCGCATCTCCATCGAGCCCGGCCGCGCCATCGCCGGGCCGAGCACCTTCACCCTGTACGAGGTCGGCACCGTCAAGGACGTCGCCCTCGACGGCGGCGGCCGGCGCCGGTACGTGGCCGTGGACGGCGGGATGAGCGACAACGTGCGCACCGCCCTGTACGACGCGGACTACTCCGCGACCCTGGCCGGGCGCCGGTCGAAGACCGCTCCGGTGCTCAGCCGGGTCGTGGGCAAGCACTGCGAGAGCGGCGACGTCGTCGTCAAGGACGAGTTCCTGCCCGGCGACGTCGGGCGGGGCGACCTGCTCGCCGTCCCGGGCACCGGGGCGTACTGCCGGAGCATGGCCAGCCAGTACAACCACGTGCCGCGCCCCCCGGTGGTGGCCGTGCGCGACGGCGCCTCGCGCGTCGTCGTGCGCCGCGAGACCGAGGACGACCTCCTGGCCCTCGACGCCGGCTGACCACGCCGGCCCGGAGGTGTGCGGTCGCCGGCCCGGAGGTGTGCGGCCGCCTGGCGGGGGTGCGGCAGCGGTGCGAGCCTGGAGGCGTGCAGAAGCAGATCTGGCTCGTGCTCATCGTGCTCGGCGCCATCGTGACGTTCATCGGGAGCTTCGGCTACGGCCAGACGCTCCTGTGGTTCGGCGCCGCGATCCTGGTCGCGGGCGTGCTGGGCGCGCTCGCCACCCGCTTCAGCGGCCGCCGCGGCTAGCGCGGCGGCAGCTGCCGGGTCGGGATCGCCGGCTCGCCCCGCGAGAGGGCCAGGCCCTCCCACGGCAGGGTCACCACGACGCGCCGCACGTGCTCGCGGGAGGCCTCCAGCGAGGGGAGCCCCTCCACGGGGTGTCCGCCGCGCACCAGCGGCACCTGCAGCGCCCGGTCGCCGGGCTCGGCGGGCGGTGCGCCCACGGCGCTGACGACCTCCTCGGTCGCGGTGCCGGTGCTGCGGTGGCGGCGCACGGCGACCTTGCGCCCGCCGTGGGTGGTCTTGGACTCCGAGCGCTTGGCGACCGGCCGCCCGTCCACCTCCACGAGCTTGTAGACCATGCCGACCGTGGGGGCGCCGGAGCCGAGCACCACCGAGGTGCCCACGCCGTAGGAGTCCACCGGCGCCGCCGCCAGCGCGGCGAGGGCGTGCTCGTCGAGGTCGCCGGACAGCACGATGCGCGTGGACGTGGCCCCCAGCCGGTCGAGCTGCTCGCGGGTCTGGCGGGCCAGCACCGGCAGGTCGCCGGAGTCGATCCGCACCGCGCCGAGGCCCGTGCCGGCCACCTGCACCGCGGTGGTGATGCCCTGGCGGATGTCGTAGGTGTCCACGAGCAGCGTCGTGCCGGTGCCCAGCGCGGCCACCTGTGCGGCGAAGGCCTCGGCCTCGGTGTCGTGCAGCAGCGTGAAGGCGTGGGCGCTGGTGCCCGAGGTCGGCACGCCCCAGCGGCGCCCGGCCTCCAGGTTGGAGGAGCCCGCGAAGCCCGCGAGGTAGGCGGCGCGCGCGGAGGCCACCGCGGCCTCCTCGTGGGTGCGCCGGCTGCCCATCTCCAGCAGCGGGCGGTCGCCCGCCGCGGTGACCATCCGCGCGGCGGCCGAGGCGACGGCGCTGTCGTGGTTGAGCACCGACAGGACGAGGGTCTCGAGGATGACGGCGTCCGCGAACGTGCTGGTCACGCTGAGCACGGGGGAGCCGGGGAAGAACAGCTCGCCCTCGGCGTAGCCGTCGACGTCGCCGGAGAAGCGCCAGGCCGCGAGGTGGTCCAGGGTCGCGTCGTCGACGACCGCCTGCTCGCGCAGGCGGTCCAGCACGGGGCCGTCGAAGCGGAACCGGCCGATGGCCTCGAGCAGCCGGCCGGTGCCGGCGACCACGCCGTAGCGGCGGCCCTCGGGGAGCCTGCGGGTGAACACCTCGAAGGTGCAGCGCCGCGAGGCCGCGCCGCTGCGCAGCGCCGACTGCAGCATCGTCAGCTCGTAGTGGTCGGTCAGCAGCGCCGTGGAGGTCGAGGTGGGCGCCTCGGGCTGGGTGTGCACGGCCCCCACCGTAGAGTGGTCGCGCGTGGGGCACCTGGGGCACGGACGCGCGATGGCCTCTCCGGCGCAGGCCGAGGAGCTCGCGCCCGCCGACCTGACCGGGCTCGACGTCCCCTGGGTGACGATCGTCTGGAACGACCCGGTGAACCTCATGTCCTACGTCAGCTACGTGTTCCAGTCCTACTTCGGCTACTCCCGCGAGAAGGCCGAGAAGCTCATGAGGGACGTCCACGAGGCCGGGCGCGCCGTGGTCTCCACCGGCACGCGCGAGCAGATGGAGCGCGACACCGAGGCCATGCACGGCTACGGGCTGTGGGCGACCTTCGCCAAGGACTCCTGATGGCGCGCCGCTTCGAGCGCACCCGCCGAGGGGTGACCGCCCGGCTCGACGTGGAGGAGCGCGAGCTGCTCGACGACCTGCTGGCCGAGGTCGGCGTCCTCCTGGACGACGGCACCGAGCCGGACGCCGACCCGCTGGAGGCGATGGTCGGCATCTCCGAGGGAGCGCGCACGCCCGAGGACCCGGCGCTGGCGCGGCTGCTGCCGGACGCCGCGCGCGAGGACCCCGAGGCCGCCGCGGAGTTCCGGCGCTTCACCGAGCGGGGGCTGCGCCAGCGCAAGCGGGAGGCCCTGGCCACCGCCCGCGCCACCCTGGCGCGGCCCGCACCGCTGGTGCTGGACGCCGCCGAGGCCCAGGCCTGGCTGGTGGCCCTCAACGACCTGCGCCTGGTGCTGGCCGAGCGGCTGGGCCTGCGCACCGACTCCGATGCCGAGCGGCTGCTCGCCGAGGCCGAGGAGATGGCCGCCGACGACCCCCGGGCGTGGATGAGCGCGGTGTACGACTTCCTCACCTGGCTGCAGGAGACGCTGGTGACGGCCCTGACCGACGAGCTGCAGCGCCGCGACCCGTAGGCTCCGCGCTCGTGCCCGAGCACCCGTCCGCGCCCGCGCGGGCCGACGCACCGATCGGCATCTTCGACTCCGGGGTGGGCGGGCTCACCGTCGCCCGCGCCGTGCTGGACCAGCTGCCGCACGAGCCCGTGGTCTACCTCGGCGACACCGCCCGCGCCCCCTACGGGCCCCGGCCGATCGCCCAGGTGCGCGAGCTGGCCCTGCAGTGCCTGGACGAGCTCGTCGACCACGGCGTCAAGCTGCTGGTGATCGCCTGCAACTCCGCCAGCGCGGCCGTGCTGCACGACGCGCGCGAGCGCTACGCCGTGCCGGTGGTCGAGGTGATCCGCCCGGCCGTGCGCCGGGCCGTGGCGACCACCCGCAACGGGCGGGTCGGCGTCGTGTGCACCACCGCGACGGCGACCTCGGGCGCCTACCCCGACGCGTTCGCCGCGGCCCCGCACGTGCAGGTCACCACGCGGGCGTGCCCGCGGTTCGTGGAGTTCGTGGAGGCCGGCACCACCACCGGGCCCGAGCTGCTGGCCGTGGCCCGGGAGTACCTGGAGCCCGTCGCCGCCGCCGGCGTCGACACCCTGGTTCTGGGCTGCACGCACTACCCGCTGCTGACCGGCGTCATCTCCTACGTGATGGGCGAGGGCGTGACGCTGGTGAGCAGCGCCGAGGAGACGGCCCAGGCGGTCTACCGCGAGCTGGTGCAGCGCGGCGCCGTGCGCGACGACGCGCTGCCGGCGCCCGAGCACCGCTTCCTCACCACCGGCGACCCGGAGGTGTTCACCGGCCTCGCCCGGCGGTTCCTGGGCGCCGCGGTGCCGGCCGCCCGCCGCGCCGGCGCGACCGGCTCCCTGCTGGAGGAGGCGGCTCCGTGAGGCTCACCGTCGTCGGCTGCTCCGGCTCGGTGCCGGGACCGGACTCCCCGGCGTCCTGCTACCTGCTCTCCGCCGAGGACGCCGCGGGGCGCACCTGGCACCTCGTGCTCGACCTCGGCAGCGGAGCCTTCGGGCCCCTGCAGCGCTGGGTCGAGCCCACGGCCGTGGACGCCGTCCTGCTCAGCCACCTGCACGCCGACCACTGCCTGGACACCACCGCGCTGTACGTGGCGCTGAAGTACGGCCCGGCCCGCGCGCAGCGGCGGCGGGTGCCGCTGTGGGCGCCGGCCGGCGCGGGGGAGCGGCTGGCCCGCGCGTACGACCTGCCCGCGGAGCCGGGCATGAGCCGCCAGCTCGCGGTGGGCGCCTGGGCCGAGCGCGAGCCGGTCGTGGTCGGCCCGTTCACCGTCGTCCCGCACCTGGTGGAGCACCCGGTGGAGGCCTACGGGCTGCGGATCACCGGCCCGGGCGAGGACGGCGGGGAGCGCGTGCTCGCCTACAGCGGCGACACCGACGCCTGCCCGGCCCTGGTCGACCTCGGGCGCGACGCGGACCTGCTGCTGTCCGAGGCGTCCCTGCTGGAGGAGTGGGGCGAGCCGCGCGGCGTCCACCTGACCGGACGACGGGCCGGGGAGGCCGCCGCGGCGGCCGGTGCCCGGCGGCTGGTGCTCACGCACCTGCCGCCGTGGACGCCGCCCGCAGCGGTCCTGGCCGAGGCGCGCGGCGCCTACGACGGCCCGGTCGAGCTGGCGGAGCCGGGCGGCGTCCTCCTCGTCTGAGTCAGACCAGGGCGGGGGTGGCCAGCGCCTCGAGCACCTCGGCCAGCACGCGCTCGGCGTCGGCGTGGGGCACCTGGCAGGTGCCCGCGGCGACGTGGCCGCCACCGCCGTGCGCCAGCGCCACGGCGCCCACGTCGGCCGGGGAGGTGCGGTCGAGGATCGACTTCCCCATGGCCAGGACGACGTTCTGGTTCGCCCGGCCGTTGAGGACGTGCACCGAGACCCGCGCCTGCGGGAAGAGGGCGTAGACCATGAACCGGTTGCCGGCGTGGACGACCTCCTCCTCGCGCAGGTCGAGGACGACGACGTCGCCGTGAAGGCGCGCCACCCGGCGCAGCTGGGCGGTGAACAGCCCGGTCTGGCGCTCGTAGAGGTCCACGCGCTCGGCCACGTCGGGCAGCGCGAGGATCGCCTCGACGTCGGTGTGCTCGATGCAGGCGTCGATCAGCCGCATCATCAGGTCGTAGTTGGAGATGCGGAAGTCCCGGAAGCGGCCCAGGCCCGTGCGCGGGTCCATGACGAAGTTGAGCAGGGTCCAGCCGTGCGGCTCCAGCACGTCGTGCAGGTCGTAGGCGGCGGAGTCGGCCTGGTCGACCGCGGCCATCAGCTCCGCGGAGACCTGCGGGAAGCGCGCCGCGCCGCCGAAGTGGTCGTAGACGACCCGCGCGGCCGAGGCGGCGTCGGGGTCGATGACGTGGTTGGGCGCGGTGCCGTCGCCGCGCAGGGTCTCGCTGTGGTGGTGGTCGACCACCAGGTGCGCGCCGGGCGCGTGCGGGAGGTTGGTGAGGATGTCGCGCTCGGTGATCTCGACCACGCCGTCCTGGACGTCCTTGGGGTGGACGAAGGCGATCTCGTCGATGAGGTCGAGGTGGCGCAGCAGGACGGCGCAGACCAGGCCGTCGAAGTCGCTGCGGGTCACGAGGCGGTAGCGCACAGGGGTCCTCCAGGGTGGTGCCGGCCGAGGCCACTCCCATCGGCAGCGCCGCGCGCCTCCTGTAGCCGCCCGGCTCCGGGGGTGTCGGACGCTGCTCCTAGGCTCGCGGGCATGGCCAGACCCGCAGGACGCGCGAACGACCAGCTGCGCGACGTGACCATCACCCGCCGCTACCTGGAGGCCGGCGAGGGCAGCGTCCTCGTGGAGTTCGGCCGCACCAAGGTGCTGTGCGTGGCCTCCTTCACCGAGGGCGTGCCGCGCTGGCGCAAGGGCAGCGGGCAGGGCTGGGTCACCGCCGAGTACGCGATGCTCCCGCGCGCGACGAGCACCCGCTCCGACCGCGAGTCGGTCAGGGGGAAGGTGGGCGGGCGCACCCAGGAGATCTCCCGCCTGGTCGGGCGCTCGCTGCGCGCGGCGGTCGACGTCACCGCGCTGGGCGAGAACACGATCGTGCTCGACTGCGACGTGCTGCAGGCCGACGGCGGCACCCGCACGGCCGCCATCACCGGCGCCTGGGTGGCGCTCGCGGACGCCGTCGCGTGGGCCCGCGAGAAGGGGATCGTGCGGCGCGACCCGCTGGTCGGCTCCGTCTCCGCGGTCAGCGTCGGCATCGACGCCGGGGTGCCGGTGCTCGACCTGGAGTACACCGAGGACGTCCGGGCCCAGACCGACATGAACGTCGTGGTCAGCGGCACGGGGGAGTTCATCGAGGTGCAGGGCACCGCCGAGGGCGCGCCGTTCTCCCGCGCCGAGCTCGACGCCCTGCTCGACCTCGCCGTCGGCGGCTGCGCGCAGCTGGCCCGGATCCAGGCCGAGGCCCTGGCCTCGTGAGCGCCGGCCCGGGAGGCCCCGTCCGGCTCGTGCTGGCCACCCGCAACGCCCACAAGGTGGGCGAGCTGCGCTCCATCCTCGCGGCGGCGCTGCCCGCGGGGGAGCAGGAGGTGGAGGTGCTGGCCGCCGGCGACCTCGGTCTGCCCGACGTGCCCGAGACCGGCGTGACCTTCGCCGAGAACGCCCTGCTCAAGGCCCGGGCGGTCTCGGCGGCCACCGGGCTGGTGGCCGTGGCCGACGACTCCGGCATCGCGGTCGACGTCCTGGGCGGATCACCGGGCATCTTCTCGGCCCGCTGGGCGGGCCGGCACGGCGACGACGCCGCGAACCTGGCGCTGCTGCTGGCCCAGGTGTCCGACGTGCCCCACGCCCACCGGGGCGCGGAGTTCGTCTGCGCCGCGGCGCTGGTGGCCCCCGACGGCACCGAGCACGTCGAGCTCGGCCGGCTGCGGGGCTCGCTGGCGCGCGAGCCCCGCGGCGGGAACGGGTTCGGCTACGACCCCGCGCTGGTGCCCGAGGGGCTCTCGGTCACCTGCGCAGAGCTGTCACCGCAGGAGAAGGAGGCGATCAGCCACCGAGGCCGCGCCTTCCGCGCCCTCGCCCCCGCGATCGCGACGGCGCTGGGGCAGCGCCCTTCGAGGCCCGGCGGCGCTTGAGGAAGCGGTAGCCGGACTGGGCGAGCGTGAACCAGAAGAAGTACCTGCGCACGTCCTCAGACCTCGCCCTCGTTGTGCGGCTCGATGCTGTCGTCGGTGTCGATGTCGAAGTCCGACGCCGGCTGCACCGGGCCCTCACCCGGCTCGGAGCCGCTGCCGGCCGCGGTGTTCCGCGAGGAGCGCTCGGGGTCGGTGACGTCGGTGGTGGTGGGCGCCTGGCCGATCCGCTTGGCGTTCTCGTCGGTGCCCTCGGTCTCGATGCTGCCGTCGCTCATGCTGGCTCCCTCACGGGTCGGGTGGTGCGTGGCGGTGCTCGTGGAGGACCTACCCGTGGCCACCGCGCCCATGCGC
>Ga0210040_10002819_pt1 | contig 24110 bp, 18 predicted proteins | sample CryGeyCG12114_NA_FD_185462 | JGI IMG/M metagenome (GOLD analysis project Ga0210040, IMG submission 185462) | Groundwater microbial communities from aquifer - Crystal Geyser CG19_WC_8/21/14_NA (SPAdes) (version 2) | ecosystem: Environmental > Aquatic > Deep subsurface > Groundwater | place: USA... | reverse complement strand
TTAGTAGGTCTAATTCTAATTAGTCGTAATTAGTCGTAATTAGTACTAAGTATAACTAAACCTACTAAGTAATACTAAGTAATACTAAGTAATATAATATAACTAACGAGTATATAGTTATTATATTCTATAGTATAGTTAGATCTTATTCTAATCTCTATAATTAACTTAAGTTACTTTACTTACGCTAGTAATTCTAAAGCTAGTTCTATTATTATCCCTATATACCTACTAATAGTAAACCCTAGCGAAGGTCTTATAACCGTACTTAGTTCTATCCTTATACGACTTAGGAGCATCGTAATAAAATACCACACGAGTAGAGATCGTATAAGCACAATACGTACTTAAAATCGTAAATTTAAAGTACTTAGCCTGGCCTAAGGGTATACTAAGCGTGCGAAGCGCTTTACGTTGCGGCAATAATGCTCATATTAGGGCGCCGTGAGATCGGCTAAGACACAGGCGAATCGCGGTCCATTTCCAACCACAGAGGTTGCTAGTATGCTCAAAAGCCACAATAACCAAACATTACCAGCAAAATCACCACTATTTCAGCAGACAAAAGTTCTTCACATTCGCCCAACGACAATTTTTTCCCAGGGTCACATATTGCCACGAGGTGATTTAGGAGAAACTGACATTCTCAACTCTTAGCAGCAATAACGCTACAATGCCTAATCCGCTTTTGTGGGCTTTTGTTCGCGCACTCAAGATTTCAATGTTGGAAAGGTTCTAGCACGGACGAGAAGTTGGCGCAGCATAAAATTGCCTGTAAGAGATAACGGCGTTGCAAGAACTCGTAAATCTACGTGAGATGATAGGAAGGACGTCTAAGATGTGATCTCCCTGAAGTGTAAGCTGGAGGCTACGTCCGCGTCTTGAAAAGATGTTGTGCTTCATGGATTTTGAGACATAGAGCAATGGCACACTTTTTTCTCTCAAAAGAGTCGGCTTTTGTTCATGGCATCTAAGATAGTGAGGCGTTATCCAACAATGGTACTGAATGATGCAGTTGTCATCTCTACTATTCATAGACCACCTCGACCAAAAAAAGCGGATGAGGGTTTGCAAGAGCTTTCTTCCCATCCCACGGAATGTAGCATGGCGTTGAATATGTAGTAGCCAGTGCGCATGAAACCCTTTCTCTCAAAGATGGACTTTATCACCGGTAGTCATTTTGCATGAAAGGGCATGTGCTGCATATACCACCAGCATTGGACAGAATTACCCAGGTACGCGCGCATACCAGCGACATTACTCCGAATTGTTCTTGGTGAAGAATATGAACAACCTTTTCTCGTGCCGCTGCTGGGAGAACTGACCGTGACGGTTCCAGTACATGAACGATTGTATGTACCCGAATGTAGTACTCCTAGAGTAAGATACAAATTGAAGCAAATATGACAACACTTTGACATTCTACCTCCACCAAACTGGCAGGTGGCGAAGCTTAGCCCTCAAGGTAGCAGCTCACGATCTCTGTCCCCGTATCAATGCCAAGCGATAATGTCTTTTGATGACGGCACTGTCCGGTATCCATTGCTGCCCCCGACAGGTTTATATTCTCTAAGAATAATATTTAAGTACTTTTCTTCTGCATAAACTCAAACTTGTCGCGATAAAGCTTTTTGGCTTGGCCGGCCAGCAATTCATCGACGAACGCCGAAAATGTGTTCGGCTCAAAGTCAGGATACAGCTCCCTCGTACCGATGTATCCTAGGTATCTCGCGTTCTGGGGATTGTTGTCCTGTCTGACGTACTTGCATACCATATATTCGGCACTAATTGCCGCAAATCGCATCCTAGGATCAGATGGATTCTTCATGCACACAGCTCGTGCGGTATGCATTTTAGCCAAGAGCTCATCGTGGGTAGCCTGCGATGGTCAATACCATATGAGCAGAGTGGACGAGATGACTCACGTGCTTCGCCTCGATCTTCTCGCCACTCTTCCTTTCCATGATTGCCCAAATGTCGTTTTGGGTGAGCACGTCTGCGTGTAAAAAGACACGTTTGTTAAGAGTACGGCTGTCTTTGATAATCCTTGCTGTAAGTCTGCCTATGTCCCTTTTGTCTACCATCAGGTTTGGAGCGTTGCCGTCGGCGACGATTGTGTTGCCGTCTCCCATGAATGCGTAACTGACTTTCCCAGATGGCAAGCTGGGAAAGGATATTTGGTACCAGGTACCGGAGTCAATGATTGTGTATGGAAGATGATGGTACCAGATTCTCTCATGGATCTTCTCCTTTTCAGTGCGAATTAGGCTCATCACACCGCCCGGTGGCGAAATTGAAGTGAAGCCGCAAGGTATAAATCTCTTTATTCCTGCTTTCGCTGCCGCATCGACGAGTTTGAGCTGATCCAGCTGCGCTGTAGTCGCGACTGCGCTGATAACAGTGTCGTATCCAGCCAGAAGGTCTGCGATCTCCTCGACGTCTTGGTTGACGAGATCACTAACAACTACCTTGACCCCTCGAGATTTCAATGACTTTGTGACGAGCTTCTGCAGTGACTGTGGGCGTACGAGAGCAGCAATCTCCTGATATGATTGAGTTCTGTGTGGTGATATTGGGTTGGAGGGACTTACGAAGCTTCCATCTGCCACCAGACCATCAAGAATGTCACCTCCAGTTTCACCGGTTGCGCCATGTATCAAGACTTTTTGTGCCATATCGAATAGTTGTCAGCTTTTCTCAGTGTTGTCGAATTATGAGGATGGCCATGGCTCGAGCGCGACCATCTACTTCAATCAAGGTTGTCAGCCTCGGTCGAATTAGGCCGCAACTGACCAATAAAACACCTAATCTGTCTCCGAGCCTGACAAGATGTTCGGGTAGAAATGATTTGTCAGGCCTTTCCATCTAATTCGGCCGAACGAGACCGACTCCCATAATCTCATATACCAACAATCTCGGTTCAAACTTGATATCCGAAATCCAAGAAGCTTTTGATACGACACCTCGGAGTTCTTTTTACCTAGACATTTACGCATTCGGGCAAAGGACCTCCCCTTTTGACACAGTCGCAACTTGCGACCCGTGACCTCCGTGACAATGAATGCTCAATCGGACGAAAACGCAGCGAAGCGAAGGAAAGTTCGAAAAGGTACCCATAGTTGTTGGCAGTGCAGACGGAGAAAAGTGAAGTGCACTTTTTCATCGCCGGAGGATGCTATCTGCATTTCGTGCCATCGTCAAGGCACGAAATGTGTAAGGCAAGGGGACTTAGGCAGGCCGGAAACGACAAAGAACAATACCGGACATACTGAACAGGTTGCCGCTTTGAATGATCAGCTGGTCGGCGAGGTCAGTGGCTATGCTCAGCCAAAAGCGCGAAAAGCTACTGACACCTGTGCACCATCGACTTGTTTCTCATCATCCCTAACGCCGGTGTCGACTCTAAATGGCAGCTCCGTGATTGGTTGGGATCTTCACGATCTATGCATAAATCAAGAGCATGTCGCGAATCGCAAACAGAGCGGACAGACCGAGCGATCATCAAACCTGCTCATAGCACCTGAGTTGCCGCCAACGCCAACGTCCAACCATGCTTCCATTGTAGAGCCGACCACACATGCGGAGATTACTCAAGCCCTCCTTCGTACTCTTCCTTCTCGGAAAGACATCGAGACTCTGCTTGGAAAATTCATTGGGTTTTCCACGTTCTGCTACCAATCTAATTTTAAGTCTCACAGTGCACCGCCAAAAGATATGCTCAAAGAACAAATCTCAATGGCAAATCTACTACGTCCGGAAGGCCATCCAGTCTTGTTAGCGAGGCAAATGTTGCTTTTCGTAGCAGCATTGCAACACCTCTCTCCCAACGAAGTAATACCTGGCCTCACCGAGCGCCATCATGTCATCACGGAAAAACTTGCAGAGTCAGCCATCAAGATGGTTACAGCAAATGACGTATTTCTGGGCACGCTAGAAGGTCTTGAAAACATTATCTTGGAAGCTCTTTATCACACAGATGGCGGCAATATTCGACGAGCTTGGATAACAATGCGTCGTGCTGTCACGGCAGCACAACTACTGGGCTTGCATCGGCCAGGCCATTATCGTTTCAAAGTTGTCAACGATCAGAACGATCTTGATCCTGAGCTCTTGTGGAATTGCATTGTTTACATGGAACGTGTCCTGTCTCTGCTACTTGGTCTACCCACGAGCACGGGTGCTACGAGCACTGGTGCTACAAATTCCACAGACCAGGAACCAACGAGCGCTTCTGCGCAAAGCTACAACCTACCTACCCTCATCATGAGTGTGACAGCCAAGATTATTGAACGAAACCAGATCCACGTATCACAGCAAGCTCTTGATATAACTCAGGAGATAGATCGAGAACTCATCAAGATGACTCAACATTTGCCGTCCACATTCTGGCGCCCATTGGCTCTTGCAGGTCTTGAGATAGACTCGCTCGACGCATTCTGGGAAACCAGGCGAGCTTGGGACCATATGTTTTATTACACTTTGGTAAATCAGCTTCATTTGCCGTATATGTTAAGTCCAAGCCATGCCTTACAGAGGGTTTCCTCTAGAGTCGCCTGCGTTAATGCCAGCCGCGAGATTTTGACTAGAGAGATTGCGATTCGTACATTCAACCCAAACAACGCCTGTTGTCGGATAGGCGACTTCATGGCGTTGATTGCAGGTATGACATTGATACTGGCACACGTTGTAAGCCACTGTCACAAAGAGATGGAAAATCCGCTCGTGCACCAGCGATTGGGTGACCGGGCGATTGTGGAGAGAGCTCTTGAATGCATGACATCTATGTCAGAGCTGCACGAGGATGCGCTTGCTTCGAAATGTGCCGCTCTGCTCAAGGATTTATTGGCAATTGAAGCGGATGCTGCACAAGGACACAGCTACCACACGCAGACTCTACAATGGACGAATGGTGATCACGAAGATGACCGCAAAGTATTGATCATCAAGGTGCCATATATTGGTGTTGTCAGAATTGCTCGAGACGGCATCACATCCGTGGCGCCTATGGAGATAGAGCAGGATCGAGGTCCTCATGAAGGTGTCACTATTGGTGGGATTGGATCCATTCATGTCAAAAGCCTAAGACTGTCAGATCATCGTCCTGGTGGTGGCACGTCCGGTGTTGCAGCGCCACAAGCAGCAACCACGCAGTCAGTAGAGGCTCCATCGATTCAACAACATGCGACGCAGGTTGTCCAAGTCCCGTCAGGAGACCTTTTCATGCGGCAGGATCAGATGTTCCCGGATGCTGCCGCCAGCATGGATGATTGGGTGTTTCAAGGCTTCGACACTGCGTTTTTTGATGTTCTGATGCGCGAAATTGGGGACCAACCGCTGAACGGCACCAGTGCTGAAGGATGGGACTTTGGTACTAATCTCTGAGCGGTCATCCTCACGGAGCTCCTGAGTCTCCCAAATTCCACGACCAGGTCTAGCGACCGAGCCGCCTTTCAATTGTCTCCGATACCCTACCTGTTAGGGATCTTGGCCACGTCATGATGGAACTGATGGAACTGATGGAAGGCTATGGAAGGAAGGGACAGTCGGGCTCGACCATCCTGAGCGCTGGCACTCGGATGCTCTCAGCTTCTTTGGCGGGACGACATCAGCTTCGTCCATGAATGAGCTGCTCCAGGTATGCTCTTTGTCTTGCTTCCCTCACGTCGAGTGCTGACTAGCCTCAGCACCCTTTCCTCCATTCATATCAGAGGGAAAAGCTGAAGTGACTGGCGTCGTTTGCAATGGCCTGGACGAGTTGAACTATGCGTGTGTCAATGACGCCAGACTTACTGAGCAGACACTGCAAACTTGGCGCGTGTCAAAAGCGGTGGCTACGAAAAGCAGATCGTCGGCAACGGCGTGATGGCAGTGGCAAAAACACCAGTAAAAAGAAGAATGGACCACATATTTGAAATAAGATACATTTGCCTGGACGCTGACACACTAGGTCAGGTGGAAGAACAGGGTGCATTTATATACTTTGTCGGCGGAAGACTCTCAGAACTTGGTTCCGTGGTGCATGCTTTTAGGTCCAGTATCCTATTGATAAGACGGGGCCAAACTTTCTTGTTAACTCTTAGTAAGGAACGCAGTTATTTAATTCATAGTTAGACCGGAATCTTTGTGAAAAGCAGCGAAGTTAAAGAGGCGCTCACGTTCGGTTAAATCTAACCGAGTCAATCTCGGTCGAAAAACGACAAATCCGATGAGCACATTCTTAGATCATCTTGCCCTATGACCATTCAGTCGTTAGCACGACTTGATGACGACCGGGAGGCCTTACCTACTCTTCTCACTTCTTACTTCTTGGTGCCCTATAAAACGAACCGGGTCTGCCGCGGCCGCCCTTTTGTTTCTGTAGCTATAAGTGAACAACCTCATCACCTTCTATTTATCCCAAAGTTTCCAGTACCCAGACCACAATGGTATCAACCAAGCCTGTCATGGTGATTGTACCTGGGGGTTTTTGCAGTCCCCAAACATATGAGCATGTCGAGCAATTATTACACCAGCAAGGGTATGAGACCATCATCCCAAATTTGACCGTCTGTGGAGATCTCTCCTCAAAGACGGCCGCGTCTCGTGAATGGAGAGACATGGCGGAAAAGGGTGTGGCAGATGACGTGAAGCTCATCCACAGCCTGCTTCTCCCACTTCTCGACCAAGGGCGCAAGGCAGTCATTGTCGCGCACAGCTACGGGAGTGTACCTGCAATGCTTAGCATTGAAGGTCAGACTGTGTCTGAGCGAGCCGAAAGGAACTCCATTGGAGGCATCATAGCGTATGTCAACGTCTCCGGGTTTGCCCATCCGGCCCGGGGCAAGAATGTGTTCGGCAGCGACGACGAACCGCCGTTGATGCCATACCATGTCCTCGAGGTTAGTACATTATGCTATCAGTTGCGAAAAGGGAGAACGCCTGTTTTATGTCTAACCCACTCTAGGAAGGGATTCTGCACCTTAGCGAGGAAGCCAAACCACTCTTCTTTAGCGACCTCTCACCCACGGCCCAAGACACTGCGTGGTCGAAGACTTACAAAACACAGAGCCATAAGAGCCTCTTGACGAAACCTGATTTTATCGAGTCAGACATTAAAATTCCCAAGACATACCTACTCTGCCAGAAGGACAGGACAGTCGCCCCTGCGTATCAAGAGTCATTCATAAAAGCCGGCGGCTTTGATAACGTGGTCAACATCGCGTCCGGTCACTTTCCATTTATTAGTATGCCGGAAGATGTTGTCAAGGCGGTTTTGGATGCTAGCCAGGAGTAAGTTGTCGCAGGAGAAGGCTATGATAAGAGCCAGGAGAGAAATTTGGAGTATCTATAACCAAGATATAGTGTCTAGGCAGACGATGATGTGAAGAGGACACAGGAGTCGAGTACCGTAGAACTTCTCACTCATCCACCACAAGTTGATGCTGCAACCTCCACCCTAATTGGCTGTGTCAACCACATGTCGTGGCCATCCAAGAGACTTTACGCACAGTTAACTCAAGTAAAGGCAGGTTTTCTTCATCATCCAGTGGCTATACAGTCAGCAGCTTGCAGAATATCGGCTTTTTTCAGATTGCCCAAGCCCCGCATTCGAAGTCGGCCCCTCATATCGTATAAAGTATTGCTTGTCGAACAACATTTCTCAACAATTCTAGACGTACAATATACAATTTCAGAGTTCAGTCAGCTTCTCCTCTCAAGTTTGAAATGAACGCACTCGCCAATATGATTACGCTCTGCGAAGGCCAAATCGGCCACGAGTTTCAAAATCAACGCTACTGCCTTACAGGCTTACAAGCCTCGGGTCAAGCATTGTTCTGGCAAGATCAGTTCCTGCGAATCGACAAGAACGATAAGCTGGCAGTCTTCGGTGACGCTGTCGCCAAAATCTACCTCTGCGAACGGTGGTATGCCACAGGTCGATGTCTACACTGAAGATGGTGTACAAATTCTCTACCACGTATATGACAATTTGTCGCAGACTCCCTACATCGCTGAAAATGGCATCGAAGCGGGCGACCCCAATACATATGTGATGCAGCCACAGCACATCATCACATATTCCTCAATGTCAAAGCACCTGAATTGGAGAAACCGTGAACCTACCTATTTCATTTCTTTGTATGGAAATGAACAGACAGCACTTCAAGAAGCATACCGTCGCAGGCAACAGACCAACATACCTGGGGGACATTTGGCACGGACCCTGCTTCTGTCAAAATTGCCTTAGTATCTGTTCGAGTACTGAGACAGGAGAATGTATTTTACTTCTCACGAGCGGAAATGATCAACATGCTACAAGTTCCTGTTGGTCATACCATCTTCACGAGTTCGACACCTGAAGATGCTGCTATCACTGCAATAATATGACCATTTTAGCGTGAGATGCTGGATTCGGATGGTATCAGATACGCAGCCTGCCTCAGTCCTGTTTCGGCTAAAGAGTGCCTTCAGATGAATCTTCTTGTCACAAAATGTGCAAGATCGCTGCTACAATATCGAAAGTGCACATAGACTCAACAAGCATCAGACCATCAAACCCACATGGTTCGATGCTTTACCATTCGCTGTCGCACAAAATACCGACTGCTAGCACGAACCGGTCCAGCAGCGCAATTGGCATAGACGGAGTAACGAAGGAGCGATGGCTCCTCCTGTTGCAAAGTGCGATGGCGCTGGCGAAGCATTGCATACTGGCGCAATAGTGTTGGATAGTTGCACTTGCTATTGAGAGAACAAATGACAACCAGTATAGAGCCCCGTTACGCCTCACTACGCCCAACCCTCACCTTCTAACAGATAAGCTCTTGGTGCTATTTCGACCAATGAAATTTGCATGAAAACCTCTCTATGGAAAATTTGCCGTACCGCGTCAACCTGCACTTGTAATGTAAAACATGATTCACCTGACCGAAGTTGTGCGAGCGTGAGGAGGGTTTCAGCTTGCCAAAGAACCACGTCGTTTGACTAGACCTTGAGATCGAGTCTTCAGTACTGTACGATTTCTCTACCTGATCTCTACCCCGGCTCGCTTTCAGCCGTTTCTGTGGAAGAATGTGGTGGATGATTTTACAATCGTGCTACTCCATTTGCTTTGATATGCGAGCACAAACGGTCCGTGCTGGGTTGGTTTGCCTCGTGCAAAATGAAGACATTGTGATATGCTTCATGCTGCTCGAGAGCTATTAATTGAAGGGAAATTTGCGCTTTATACGATCGAATGGCGTTGGCGGATCTGGCCAAAAAGCTTTCAGAAGAACTTCCCGCATGGCTATCCTATCGGTAGGTCTGCTAGGGAGCATCTGCGACAGAAGCTCGCTGATATCTGTTGCGTCTTCTCTTAGTGCTGCCGTCCAGTCCTTATGCGTTTCGCGATCTACAATAGACCAGGATTTCTCTCTCTCTTTTCGAAAAACTCGGATCCCCACAACGCCAGATGAGAAAACGTCGCTTGCGAAATCCCACATGCCAGAATGCTCCCACGAGCCGCGCTTAGGGTAAGAACGCGACTAACGATTAAGGTATTTATAATTAGAGCTACTCTATAGATTATAAAGCGTACTTTAAAGAGAAGAGTAGTAATAAAGAATATCTACTTAACGTTAAAGTTATTATAAATATTTCCTAGTAGGAGAATAACGTATACGGATCTTAGTAGAAAGCCGTCTCTAATCTATACTAGCTTTTTAATCTAGCCGAATCGCTCGATAATTATACCTTAAACGTCGGTAGCGATAGTAGTATTAAGGTCGTAGAGAAAATAACTAATATATAGCGTAATATAGATTATTAACTAACGAAAACTACGAATATTTCTACGTTCGACGTTCGCGTTTATCTCGATACGATACTTATCTAAGTCGCTACCTTTCTTATTACTAGTTATCTTATAATTCGACTTATATAAAGGATTCGGATAAGTAACTAAATTACTTGTTTTTATTATTAAAGTAATCGCTTAAAGTATAATATTAAAGACTTTACCGAAGATAATAGCGACGCGATCGTAATATAAAATAGTATCCTTCTAAATTATAAAATAACTATTCTCTTTATAGGTATTAGACGTTCTAGTAATATATTAAAATATTCGCTTTAAAAGTCTTAAATAAAGGAGTTCGTAGATTCGTTTACTACTCTATATATAACCTTTACTTTCGCTATAGTAGAGCCGTAAGTATACTATAATAAAAGCGAAGGCGTAATATAAAGTAGAACGCGGAACGTAAGCTAGAGTAGAAGAAGGATTACTTAAAGGTAATAAAGAGGGTATATTTAAAGTTAGCGTTAAATTATTATAAATCATTTTAACTAGTAAGAACGCAGTGCTCGTTAGGCTTTAGCGAAGTAGAACTCGGAGTTTATTAGCTCCTTACTAAAGCGCTCTTCTACGGAACTCTAGTAGAGAGTAAGCTCTAAACTTCTAAGTAATAGCTTTAAAATAATTACTTAAATAGTCTATTTAATATAAGCTAAAGAGTCTACTTATATTAAGTTTATACTAACTACTTAATCGCTTCGATATAGGTTTAAAAGCCTCTTAGAAAGGTATTTATATTACCTCTTACTATATACTACCGTTCTATTAAATTACTAGCTAGCTAGAGTTTTATACTAATAGACTAATAGTCTTATAATTTTTACTATCGGCGTAGGATTAAGTATAATAGGTAGAAACCTTAAATACTCGACTTATATTATATATATAATAGAGTGTACTTAAGTAGTAGCTAAGCCTAGGGATAATAATATACAATTTTAGACGTAACGTATAAGAGATATATAATTCTAGGTACTACCTTACCTCGTACTAGTATATTAATACGGTATTAGTACGGTATTAGTAGCGTACTAATATAGATTTACGCATCGAATACGCGTCGGATACGCGTCGGACTACGTATTAGTATAAATTCCTATATAATCTAACCTCCGGCGTATTAGGTTTCGTATTCGAGATTCGAAGATTCGTATTTAACTTAACGTTTAGCGTATTATATATCGTATTATAAGCGTTCGAAAAAAAAGGGGTATAGCTACCTAAGGAATTAATATTTAAGGTTTTTAAGCTTATATATTCGTCGCCATATATAAAAAGCTATTTATATAGCGACGACGAGGTTATTATTTACACCTAAATAAATATTCGGATTTTTCGGCTAAATCTATATATAAAAATATTATATATATCTACCTTACTACTATAGAAAGTTAGAAAAAATTTATAAGTTTTTTTTATTATAATATCTTAAATTCCGAATTTGTGTTAACACCGTGCTAAGGCCGTGCTAAACCCGTGGTAGTACGCTAAACGTTAATTGTTGTAACTACAACTCAGGCGTTTAGCACGGTGCTGACACGCGCTCCGATACCGTGCTGACACCGTGCCAACATACTAGCACGGGGCAAGGTAGTATCTCTTCGGAGCAACTGTTAGAACATTAGTCTCCGCGGCGTACAATTTGTCATCTATTTGGAAGGAGTTCGTCCGTCTCCACCGAAATTCCAATGGGATAGATCACTTTCCGTAGCCCGAGAACAGAGAAAGCATCGACCGATAGGTGCATAGATTCGGCCGAAATAATATTTTTGCAGAGGCTAATGGATGCACAAGCCTGTGCTGTCGACAAATTTGCTATCTGCAGCTCGATTAGCTACTAGACGTCCGTAATAGCGCTCCCTATTTCATTGCAAGTATAAAGTATATAGCACGCCGCGAGAGCCGTGAATTGTGAAGCATGTACAATCATCTATTTGATGTCAGAATTGCCGTGGATTCGTACTTCTATCACTTAGCCATTCTTTGCGAATTTGTTGGCTTCACTCCTCCCTTTCTATCGTGGAAGAGCATAGGTAAATACAATGCCGAGCAAGCTAGAACTGAAAGTCATACTCGGACTAGCCAATGTATGTAAGTGTGACATAGTGACCAGAAGAAACTGCTAATTAGTGAGAATTAGGTTGGAGATAGGTCTCAAGATTCGACTGTGCGTTATGACACACCTGAAGAAGTGAACGCATATCTAGATGCTTTCTACGAGCAAGGTGGTCGTCAGATCGATACTGCACGCAACTATTCCCCGCATGCACCTGGTTCTTGCGAGGCAAGGCTAGGCACCATCCAGGCGGGAAACCGGTTTTCTGTTGATACGAAAGTCGTCTCTTTCACCCCAGGCAGCCACACCAGGGCAAAGATCTTGGAAAGTGTGGATACATCTCTGGATCTGCTGAAGATGAGTACAGTCAACGTCGAGTATCTTCATGTGCCAGATCGTACAACCCCTTTCGAGGAGACGGTCAAAGCCATGGATGAAGCCTACAAGGCGGGTAAGTTTCAGCAATTCGGCTTATCTAACTTCACCGCGGAGGAGGTCGAGAAGGTTTTGAAGATATGTGAAGAAAAGGGGTTCGTCAAACCGAGCGTGTATCAAGGACAGTATAATCCTGTTGTTCGAAGCGGGGAAAAGGAGCTATTCCCGCTCTTACGGAAGCATAGAATCGCATTTTATGCTTGGAGGTCTGCATTATCATCGTTTACGTCTGTGTTCACTCTGACATGTGTGATCAGTCCTGCTGCCGCAGGTATCTTCGCCGGCAATCACAAGCATATTAAACCGGGGGATCGCTTTGATTCGTCGGTAAGTTTATCACGACAGTACCAAGCCCCTTCGCTGACACTCAGTTACAGCACCGCATGGGCCAAGCATACACAGGCGGCTACTTGAAGGATAACATAATAGCCGCTGTTGATCGCGTGATTGAAATAGTTACAAAGCACGGCATTAACGGCCATGCGGCAGCATTGAGGTGGACAATTTATCACAGCACGCTCCAGGCTGATCAAGGCGACAGCGTCATTATCGCTGCCTCGAGTGTGACTCAACTGAAGTCAAACTTCGATTTCATCGAGCAGGGTCCTTTACCAGAAGAGGTATCGAAAGCCATCGGAAAGGTGTATAGTGAGGTTGCGGGCTCTGAGTTTCCCTACCATTTTTAGAGAATCAAATTAGACGAACAGTAAGGGGACAGTCCGAGGAGAATACCAATACTTACCGCCACTCACTGGCCAGTTCTCCATAGTTCCTCTCACGCCTCGCTTTAGGATCACATCTTTAGGACCACATCTTTAGGACGCCTGGATGTCACGTATTCCAGAGTAAGCAAAGCTCGATGCTGGTCTTCAATAGGGAATCAATATGATTCTGAACTCGTTATCATCGAGTTCTCTGTTTTAGTTTTTATACTGGAGAAGTGTTTTCAAAAGGCAGACATCACGAAGGTAGTTTGACATGGTAAGATCGCTGCCTCGCTTCACGCTTGGCTAGGTCTACTACAGTAATAATAGAAGCTTCCGCCTCATACTAGTAAACATGGATGGGTTAGCCCCTTTAGCTCGACGAAAACTTCCTCGATTGGACTCAGGTCGGATGAGTATGGAGGAAGATAAACGAGTTTCACTCCAGCAGCGGTGCACATATCACGAACACGTTTGGTCCTGTGGAGTGAGGTGATACCCTGCCCTTAGTTCGTATCGAGGCAGGCGTGGGCCTTACGGACCTTAGTGCCAAACTCCGCGGCAATTCCTACTGAATTGCTTAGAAATACAATATTTGGGGCTTACTACAGTAGAACCCAAGACTAAGTAATATCAGGTAGGGAGAAGTCCTGCGCATTTCTAAGTACATAAATAAGAAGGAAACCATCTCCCACCTCAGGTAGCTGCCAGATTGGCGTTAAGCCCCGAACCTCGCACCACTAGTACAATTTCAAAAAACCGCCCTTTCGATCCAGTAACTAAAAATGCCTTCTCGCACCTCCACAGCAAATACTCTTTCTGTCTTCCTGTCGCTCTTCTACATCTTCTGCTTCCAAGCGCACTTTACGCGATTTCTCACGCCGTCTATGCACGACCAGATCTGGGCCGAAGCACCAGCCATCGCTCACGCTTTCTGGATCGGTCCATTCCAGCCACCCATATCTGTTTTCACTACATTCCTAGGACTGCTGGATTTGACGCTTTTTGTGACAATTGTGAGGAAGAAAACGAGGATCTTGGGGCTGAAAATGGCGGCGGCGGCGGTCACGGCTGGGTTCTATGCGAATTGGTGGAATGGGTTTATTGTCTGGCCGCAAACTGTTATGTTCGGCATCAGTGTGTTTTGTTGGATGTCGTTGTAGGATCTCCATTTAGTTGAAATGCTCACCGATTGGGAATAGATAAGGTACCAGGAACGGGAGATGGAAGGCGGAGTGTTAAACAGTTGCAATGTGTTGCAGGGAACATGCCAAAACGAGCTCTCGTTCCAACGTTTATGTCTTCAGGGTCTTTGAACTGCCGGCTGGATTCGAACCGACAGGTGCAAATCAGTAATTGTCTTGTGGCTATAACTGGCTCAAACCTTAGTCGTTGCAATTTCCCTTATAGAGTAGGGTGCCACGAGATCAGCGTTGTGAATAGACGGTCGGGCCAGTCCAGAGGCCTCAAACTGGACCGCCTATTCCATGAAAACCCTTGGACAAGCACATGTCAAGTCTCTTCTGACCCTCCTTGACTTCTGTATGGTTATTTTCACGCGTCTACGTTAAGAGTATGCGAGTACAGTGGATGACAATGCCCGGAATTGCTCCAGGAGTTCCGTCCTCATCATGAACTTGGGCTACGCGTACCCCACATCCGGTGTCGTTACCCGCTCCAGTTCCAGCATTCCAGGAAGATGTGTCGCACCGTTTGAGGTCCGTAGCCGCAGTCTCATTGGTCGCTGTCCGCTTTTCTGATCATATGAAGGTAGGCGCGCAGGCGAATCTTGCCACTGCGTACCTGTGTGGTGACCGAGCTGATGGCGCGGTGGGTGCCCACGTGTGTTGCGAGAGGCCCCCACGTTGTGAATTGAAGTACACAGCGAGGGCGATACAGCTCTTGCAGCGGCATCTTGGACATTTTCGAGGACGTTGGTGAGAAAAGACTGGAGACACATGTCCATAATTGTTGTTAGTATCTTCGATTGTTCGTGCTAACTAAAGCTAATGCCAGTATTGGCCCAGAGCTTGTGCCGTAGACATGGTAGATAAGTTGTTGTCAGCAAGGCGCTATCGGAAATTGTAAAGTAAGCGACAGTGCTTAAGAAGAACTTATAGCAGTTTCGGGACATTACTCGAGTTTGTGCTTGTCTTCGTGTTTAGATAATGCATTCTTGGTTTAACAGGATGGAGCTCTCCACGACTACAGTAACGCTGAATCATACGCAGAAATTTCTTCGTAACCTTGATTCCAGCTTCCGAGCACTGGCTATCTGGTGCCTTAATTTGACTCACTTTCAAGATCGTTCGTGATGTGGCCGCCACCTGAAGGAGGCAGGTCACGTGATGAAACTCAAGGACCTTATCTGAAGATGTTGCAAAGTAGACAACATGTGCTAAAGGTCTCATGCAGGATCCGCCTTCGCTAGTAAATGCACTATCCCCCTAACGAGGACTTCTGTCGTCGCATCGATTTGTGCCAGTAATCTGATCGGTTTTCCCCAGCCCTTAAATTATATCTACTGTCACATCAAGGGTCTCATATGTATACTTCTTCGCAATTGCTGGCAACGCTAGTTGAAACGATTGTCTTGTACTCTTCCGTTGCAAGATGTGCTGGTATTTCGTTCTCTCATCCAAATCTCCACTTTACCATCTTGCAGTGTTCATTCAAATGGCTTCTAGTCTGCATTTCCACCAGTATCCACCATCTCTAGTGTAACATTGCCCTTTTGCAGAGGGGTTTTATTCTTGTATAAATCCAGAATGGTACTTTCGTATTCCGCCGAGGACCTGCCATGCATGAACTGGCGCTGCATCAGCATGTGATAAATCAGCATCTCGATCTCACCCCCCTTGGAAAAGAGTAGTCTCATCCATCTGGCAGACAGCAGATTGGTATCATTCGCTGTACACGCTGCTGAACCGATGACCAAGGACCTGATTCTGTTGCGCCTCATCGCGATGCCTATTCGTAAGATTTCAGCAAGTTTATCAAAACCCGGAGTGGGATGGCGGTCGCTAGTCGAATTCATGACACCTTGTTGTATAAGAGATATCGTCTCGTTAATGCATTGAAATATTGCAAAACAGGTTTGTTTGATAAAAGCTGGGGGCTGGAATCATTGGTTGGCGCGCGGCGCAGTTTTATCAACCTGCCAAGGGCGATTACGTAATGATGTCAGGTGTTCACACCTGATCATGCGATCGCTGACTGCGACGACGCCTCCTATCCTCCAGTCGTAGCAGTGTCTGCAAGACAGCAACGGACACCCTCGTTCAAAAGATGATAACGCTTTCGCGGATGACTTGGTAGCAATTCCTTTCTTGAGTCTGACTCCTGTTTCAATCGCCACCCTGGTTAGCAAGCCTTCAACTCTTTCAACCTTCAAGGCACGCTTCAGTCCTATCCTACAGTCATTGAGTAGCCGTCGGCTAAGCTGCGTTCAGATGACTCTGACCGTGGCCGTATCTCCTGGCCTCTCTTGGGTTTGTCGAATGTGGCGGAGACATGGCCAATCTCGCTGCAGCTAAGCGCAGTGTTGGCGTGCTCTCTGGGCAACAACCACTCAACTTCAGTCTCCTTTCACTTTCCATCTTCCTACTGCGTCAAGAAGGCATGAGCGATGCTACCAGTTCTTAAGGATACTTCGTTATAGGTGTGACCGGGTAGGGTCTCGAGCACCCAGCCACCCCAAATATTCCCATGGGCTGGAACACCCGGACCGTCATGCCAACAAAGCATCAATGATCGAAAAGCAACGTCGTCCAAATTTAATTTCATTTACCCTCTGCCACCTGGACGGTGAGCATCTGCCCCTCCCGGCTGTCTTGCTCGTCACCGGTATTAACAGTGCCAACCTTCTCGATCATCAGGATGCCTGTGTCGCGCTCTGCTCGCGGGCGATGTCGGTATCCGCGTGGCACCTTAAAGATCTCCCCAACATGGACGGAATGTGACTCGATGCCTTGATTTTCATGCCTCGTGGCTGTGTTAGTGGCGATGTCCAGGATCAATGGCCCTCCTGACACACAATAGAAAACCTCGTCCGTGTCCGGGTGGGAGTGCCAGATGAAGTTACCGCTCACTGTCGCAAGTTTGAACGAGTGGTCGCCGTTAGCTGTGAGAATGCACTCAGGTTGCCAGTGCTCTTGGATTTGTGATTGGCTTTGTGCTAGACTAACCGGACGAGGGTGCTTGATGGTGGTCATGATTGCGAGTACCTGGATCTCCGTTGGTAGGGGTACGGTATTTTTGAGAAAGAGTAGAACAGAATGTACTCCCTGGAGTACAATGTCTTATCTCTAGTCGTGCCATTTACTTGGCCGGAGTGGGTGACATGCGAAAGGCGTACGGCAGGACTCCAACATTTGTGAAATGTCAGGCCCCCTTCACCCACGCTAAGATATCTTCGATCGATTTAGTGCCATCGGCGAGCTTGAATCTCAAGGTATGTCTACTTGAGCAGCAGCAAAGAATGGACGTGGATGCGATCAGCGAGGTCTATTCATCGGTGTCGCAGACGTTTGCGATAATGATTGCGAAGGCAATTGTGTTAGTTGTTAATATTCTCGATTTTGCGACATGTTTCTCACAATCAACTATAGGATATGTAATACAGAGGTTTCGCCGGAAGATGCGCCGGCCGACCGCACTCACCGGACGAATCGATCCCCTTTTGTATAACTAGGCCAAAGTGGGGAAAGTTTGTCAGCTGTTTCAACCCTCTCGGTCGAATGGCTGCTTACTCAAACATCTAATTTATAAGCATCTCGGACGAAGTCGACGCCAAAAGCAAGCAATCATTAACATGATACAGTACCTCGAACTTGACCTTAAGACGATAGTTGAGCGAAAGTCGGGCAAAGAACTATTACGTGACACAATCGCAGCCTATGATCTACGATGACTGGGACAATGAACACTTAATCGGACAAACACGCAGCAGCGAAACGACGGAAATTCCGAAGAGGCACCTATAGCTATTGGGTATGCAGATAGCGAAAAGTCAAATGAATTTTCCAACTACTAGACGATGATGTGTGTATATCGTGCCGCCGTTAAGGGTCGCAATGTATAAAACAGGTAGATTTAGTATCGCTAGAAACAAATACAAACGAAACTAGATATAATGATTATATTACTAATGCTAACGATTAACCGACGGGAGAAGTTAGTAGTCTAGTAGTGTTTAGTACAGTAACTAATCCCTTAATTGTCTATATATTATATGTTTCGTTCTCGGTTTAGCTACGTAGTAGACGCTCCTCTAAGAAACGAGGCTGCGTATCGATAGGTAACTACTAGAAGCTAACACTATATACTAATCGCTATATACGGTTTTTCCTTATATAATATATACTTTTATTTAACCTTTATAAATTTACGTATTATTATTTTAAGCTATACTCTAAATTTAAGGTTAATCCCTAATTAGTAAGCGTATCTCTAGATATAAAAGTAGTAGGCTATAAACTAATATTCTTAACCTCTAGATATACTTCGAAAAGACGAGGTAGTCTATACGTTAGTTAGCTAGAGCGTAGTAAGAGATCGTAAACGAGCTATAACGCTAGAGTAAGCGTATTATACTCGAAGCTATATAGATACGGCTATTAGCCTCTCTTTTACCGCTTTTATCTTTATTAGTACTCTATTATCGTATTTAATAGATTATAAGCGAACTAATACTCGTCTTAGCTATATACTTAATACGTCTAATCTATTAAAAGTATACTAGAACCGTAATAGACTAAGCTAAAGAGCGAGTTTAACTACGCGATTAAGATCGAGTTCGAGACTAGATTAGATACTTTAACGAACGATTAATCTACTATAAGACGAATAGGTACTATCTAAGATATACGCTAGCGTTACTATTACCGCTAGATATTATTAGCTTATATTAGTATATTTACCGTTTATTATCCGCTTTACGTATACTAACTCGATATAGAATATTATACTAGCCTTATCGTAGAGCCTAACGACGTTCGACTAGTACTCTTACTAAAAGACCTCTACGAGTAAAAGTATCTAGTTAAGAAGAGTTATCTCTTTCGCTAACCTCTATATAAGTATACTATAGTAGCGTATTAAGAATTAATCTATAACGTAAGTCGCTCGTTCTAAGCCGTTAGTTAAGGCGACGCTAATACGCTAGTATTATTTATTAAGGATATATAGCTTTAAGCTAGTTATTTATAGCTCTTTAGCCGCTTTCGTTTTATAATATACGCTTACTAATAGTATTAAGCTTCTTAAGAGCTTACTTTAGTATACTCGTTATTATAAATAAGAATAATTAATAGTATAAGACTAGTCTATATCGTTAGCGAACGAGCTAGTAAATAAAGAATCGTAGGTATAGTAACTAAAGAGTACGCTCTAGTATTAGAATATATAAGAGTACGATCGATTAAAGATCTTAGCGTAGTACGAAAGTAAGCGAGAACTAATAGACTTTAGTTTATAAAGTATAAGATACGGACTTATAGTACTATTATAATAGTATAATCTTCTAATTACGTAGCGCTATAATAGAGCTTAAGCGTAATATATATTACTAACGAAGGCTTAATATTAAGCTATATAATATAGTATTAAGAAAGAAAGAGGTATTAGTTTAATCGTAAGACGATCTATTCTAGATAAGAGAAAAGGCTAAAATAGTCTTAATCGTTACGTAGTTAATTATAACTATTATTCCTACCGTCTTAACGGCGTTAACCTATAGTTTTTTAGCGATTATACTTATTATACTAGCTCTTTACGCTTCTTCTCTAACCTTAACGCGTTAATATTCCTATTACGAATCTCTTAGAGAAGACGTCTTCGTTAGGATTTTATTACTAAAAGAATTCTATCGTATATATAATTATTTTAGCTAGGTTAAAGACTATAGTAACTAATATCTTATCGAGCGAATCGAAGCTTAAGAAGCCTTTAGAAAAGCTATAATAAAGAGCTTTAACGATTACTTTAATACGAATATAAACGACGAGAAGGTTTATATAATCTAGTAACGTATAAATCTTACGGTATAGCTAGGGTTTTATATACTCGCTTAAGACTAAATAGTATCTTCGTAGCTACTAATACGATTAATTCTCTTCTCTTAGCTAGATATATTACGATCTACTCGCTTTTAGTAACTATCGGAATCTACGAGCTTAAGTTCTACTAGTACTATCGTCTATAGCCGGCGATTCTAAGCTAGTAAAAGTCGCGGTATAGCTAAAGGAAAAGATATTAAAAGTACTCTAAACGCGAAATAGAGCTCTTTAAATTAAGGAATTCTATCTTATTCCGTATTCTAAGGACTCTAAAAGTACTAAGTACGACCTTAATCTAGAGGCTTATATAGTAGCTTTACCCCTTATAACTAGTATATAAGAGCTATATTATTTTCGATATAATATAAATCGTAGTATTAAAGTCTACTTATTTTCTTAGCTTTAATCTTAACTTTACTTAACTACTATCTTACTTATAATACTTTCTAAAGCTTACTAAGCTTTAGCTAATATCTATATATAATCTTTTAAGTCTTACTCGATTACTAATTACTAAACTTATAATCGTTTAGCGTAAAGGTCGTACTAGCTTAACTACGATTTAGAATCTACCTTACCTTATCTATCTTAATCTAGTCTTATTAGATAAGCTAAAGTATTCGCTTCTTAATTTTAATAGTCTCTCTTTCTTAAGATATTTATATAAATGTTACGCGTAAGATAGATATTCTCTAGCTTTTAAAGTAAATAGAACCTCTTTATTATTAGAGATTATAAGCCGCTATTAAGTTAAATCGACTATATTATTTTTAAATACTTATTAGAGTTTATAATACCTCTATTTAGTTATACTAAGAGCTAATCTCCCTCCGCTACGTCTAGGGAAGCTTAAGGTACTTAAGATCGTTTACGATATAATTACTTTATAATCCTTAAGAACTTACGATTACCTACGCTTACGTATTACTTAGAATACGCGCTTATAGATAGCCTAGGTAATTATATATAAAACCCTTTTAGTATTCTAGAAGATAAAACCTAAAAGCTAAAGATTATTATCTTAAATTATATAGGCCTATTAATAAGGTAGAACCTCGATAAAGTACTAGACTCTAAATATAGTCGCTTATCGAATACGATAGATACTTTATATAATCAGTTCGCTCTTAAACGAGGATACGTTTATATAAGCTATTCTTATTCTAGTTCTTACCCTCTTAACGAGTAATATAAATAGAGGTTTTATTTATAAGAAGATAATCGCTTCTCTTAGCCTAGTCTAATCTTCTTCTTATATATAACCGATACTAATAAAGTATTTATTTAAACGCGTATCTATAGATATATATAAGGACTTTAAAATTAGAAGAGAGACTAAGAAAGCTATATACTATTAGAGTATTTATACTTTAATAATATAGGTTCTTAGTAATCTAAGTATATATAGGCGCGAAAACTAGATTAAACTATATATCTTTTCTTTATAGATTAATTTAAGCTACTATTCTTTAAATAACGCTAACGAGACTCTAATAAGAAAAGAGATTAATCTAAAAATAAACTAAAACTAGAAACGAAACGCTACTAGTTTAAGAAGCTAGTATCTCTTTAATAACTAGAGGCTCTCGATAATACTAGTTATTAGTATTATATCGAGAATAGTTCTAGAATCGAACGACTATCTCTATTAATAACCGTTTTTTATATAATATACTTAACTAGAACTTATTAATAATTATAGTTTAATAGAATTCTTTCTCTTATCTACTATCTTTAAACTCGTTAACTACGATATAATAAATACTTAAAATAGTACTAGTATCTATAATTATAATATATACTCGATTTATTATATATTATCTTTTATATATAGTACTTTTATTTCTATACTTTCCTCTTTAGCGTCGTAGATATCTTACCTATATTCTACGAATAACTATTATACTTACTTAAGTTTTTATAGTATATAAAGCGTAGACTACGTACTATAAACTATAATATCTAAAGTTTATCGTCGGCTCTTTTTAATACTAAGGTAAAGTATTTAAGAATAAAATAACTATAATTACTAACTTTAGTAAGAATAAGTATCTCTAGAGTATATATTAACTCCTAATAAGTATTCTTATCTAGGATTTATAACTCGCTATAACTCGATTTTTTTATAAGTTTAACGTAGCGTCTACCTCGTTAAGACCTACGCTAACTCTAGTAAGTACTATAGCGGCTACTACTTCTTAAGTATAAATATATATATAGAGAATATCGGCTATAGACTTACTAGATATATTTATAATCTCTTTCTCTTAATAAAAATTATAAAAGAACTATAATAGTTCGATAGCGACTAATAAAAAGTTTAGCTCCGTTTAGTAGTACGTAAAGAAATTTATAATAGCTATATCTTAAAGCGCTTAATACTATTATTAATTTTTATCGCCTATAAGAAAGTCTTTATCTCTTCCTTAATCGAGTAATCGATATAAGCTCTTTAAAGTAGAATAGCTCTTACTACCCTTAAAAGCTAGAAGCGGACTTTATAAAAGCTTTATAGACGAACTTACGTAAAAGTATAAAGCTTATAGGAGTTATAATAAAAAATATATAAGGAGTAAGACTACTATAAATATAATATTTTACTCTACTTAAGATCGTAACGAGTATTAGAATATCCGCTAAGTTAATTAAATAAGATTATTCTCGAACGCTTATTTTTATTTCTCGTTTAGTATTACTAAGTTATATATTAGTTAAAATCTCGATAGTATTTATTTATCTATTTAATAAATAGTCTTTAACTACTTATATACTATAAGTATAAAAGGCTTTACTCGGCTAATTTACCTAATTTAAATACCGTACTTTATACTATCTTCTTAGATCTTAGAATATTTCTTTTTTCTTTATAGTTAACTGCCCTTAGCTAAAACTCGCGCGCTAAACGCCTTCTCTTACTTATTAACTTAGTTATAGGCTATTTAACGTTATTAATTAATTAAAACGCGATATTAAACTAGCTTAAATAACTTAATAAAAGCCGTTAATAAACGTACTATTTATTATAAGGCGTCGTCCTTTATGTAACTAGTAAGAGTACGAGTAGAACCTCTTATTCTACTTAATTAAGCTAGGCTAAATATTATATAAATAGGTTAAGGTAAGGCTTATTATATATAAATAGAGTTTTAGTATAACTTAAGTTACTATTAAACTATTAAACTATATAAATAAGAGTTATATTTATATACTTATATTTATAATCTTAAATAGAAAGTCTTAGTATCTTATATACTTCTAAAATATATCTTTAAAAAGTAGTTAGCGCGTGCGGAGGCGCGAGAGCTAATCGTATAGCGTATACGCGACGATTTTCGATTAATACCTTAATACTTAATACCTTAAAAGCGATTTAGTTAACTTTTATTAACTTTATATATATAAATAATTACGAATTCTTATCGTACGATAAAGAGTACTAGCTAGTTCGATTTAGCTCGTTAGGATAATTATATATAAAGTTATACGATAAAATTCTTCTAAGTACGTAGTTATATATCGTATATAAAGTACGACGAGTAAGATTCGCACGCGCTAAACCTAAAAGCGTATATATTAAAACCTCGGTTTTAGGAGTATATAGAATAGTAAGATAGTAAGATAGTAAGGTACTAAGAAGGTATAACTATTTATTTATTTATCTAAATACTACTTCTTTAGGAAGTTATATAATAGAACCTCGAGTTCTTACGTATTAAGCTTTCTTATAAGACCTTTTTATATCTTTAAAGCGTAGTTATTCTATAGCTATAGTTTATAATAGCTAACTTATAATATCTTTTAATCGCCTATTTTATATACTTTTAAAATTAAAATTTTAATATATACGCTTTTAGGTTTAGTATAAAAAATCTTAAGTATACGCTTTATACGCGATATATAACTATATTAGAGATACTCTTTAAAACTAACTATATAAGAATAGTTAAAGCCTTTAAGGTACTTTAAGTAAGGATTAGCTATTATAAAATATAGTATTGTAGTATTAAAGGGTATAGTATAAGATTAAGTAATTAGAAATA
>Ga0210040_10002818_pt1 | contig 24113 bp, 20 predicted proteins | sample CryGeyCG12114_NA_FD_185462 | JGI IMG/M metagenome (GOLD analysis project Ga0210040, IMG submission 185462) | Groundwater microbial communities from aquifer - Crystal Geyser CG19_WC_8/21/14_NA (SPAdes) (version 2) | ecosystem: Environmental > Aquatic > Deep subsurface > Groundwater | place: USA... | reverse complement strand
TGGCCGAAGGGGGGGCCGGCTCAGTCCATCGACATGGTGGCGATGTCGATGAACCAGCTCCGGGGCTGCACCACGCCCTTGATGCGGGCGGAAAGGGCGCGCGGCCCGACGTCGTGCGCCACCCAGAGGAAGGGCGCCTCCTCCACGATCCGGGCGTGGAGCTTGGCCAGCGCGGCATCGCGGCCGGCCGCGTCGAAGGTGGTGCGGGCGGCCGTGATGATCTGGTCGAACTCGGGGTTGGAGAAGTAGCCCCAGTTGTTCGAGACCGGCGGCTGGGCCGCGGTGGAGACGAAGCGGACCATGGCGAAGAAGGGGTCCATGGCGGCGAAGCTGACATTGGTGGCGTTGGCGCCGCGGGCGTTCGGGCTGCGCGCGCCCTCGCGCCAGTTGTTGAACACCGCGTTCCACTCGCCGACCTCGAGCTGCACGTCGAAGTAGCAGGCGCGCAGCGCCTCCTGCATGAACTCGTTCATGGTGAGCGGCTGCATCTGGCCGGAACCGGAGGCGGAGGTGAGCACCTTCACCGACAGGCGCCGTTGCGGGCCGAAGCCGGCCTCGCGCATCAGGCGCTGCGCCTCGGCCAGATCGTAGCGGATGCGGAAGCTCGGGTTGCCCCACCAGGGATGGCCGGGGGCCACGGTGCCCTGCGGCACCTCCATCAGACCCGAGAGAAGCGTCTTCAGCTCCGAGCGGTCCACGCAGAGGTTGGCGGCGTGGCGGACGCGGCGGTCCAGCCAGGGCGAACCCTCGGCGAAGGAGAACTGCCAGGGCCAGACATGCGGCTGGGCGTTCTGGTACACGCGGAACCCGCGCGAGGTGATCTGCTGCACCGAATCCGGTGCGGGCGCCTCGATCCAGTCCACCTGGTTGCCCAGCAGGGCAGCGGTGCGGGTGTTGGCCTCGGGAATGGGGAGCAGCACCACGCGGTCGATCCTGGGGCGGCGTGCCGGGTCCCAGTAACTGCGGTTGGCGACCATCTCGAAGCGCTCGCGCGGGACCAGGCGGGTGCCGCGGAAGGGGCCGGTGCCCGAGGGATCGCCCGCGAAGGCGGCCCAGGCCTGGTTCGCCCGCTGACGCGGATCGGTCACCCCGGCCGGCACGGCGGCGAGCTTGGCGGCCCAATGGGTGGGCGAGACGATGAAGAGGTTGGTCAGGTTGATCGGCAGGAAGCTGTCGGGCTCGCTCGTGACCAGCTCCACCTCGGTGTCCGAGATGGCGCGGGCGGAGCGGAGCGTCGGCATGCGGCTGGCCGTCACGCCCACCTGGGAGGCGTCGTAGTGGGGTGCGGACTGGTCCAGCACCTTCTGGACGTTCCACACCACGGCGGCCGCGTTGAAGGGGCTGCCATCGTGGAAGCGCACGCCCTCGCGGAGCTTGAAGCGCCACTTCGTCGCATCGGCCGGGTCCACCGCCCATTCGGTGGCCAGGCCGGGGATGATCACCGAGGGCTTGTCGGCGCTGGACAGGTCCCAGTTCACCAGGGCGTCGAACATGGGGATGCCGGTGAAGCGGTTGCCCTCGAAGCCCTGGTCGGGCTGGCCGAGGGTGCGGGGGATGTCGGCCGCGGTCATGCCGATCCGCAGCACCTTTTCCTGCGCGCTGGCCGGGCCGGCGCCGAGGGGAGACAGTGCGGCGATCAGGGCGCCGGCCATCAGCCAGGCCCGTCGATTGGTTTTCCTCATGCGTGCTCCCCCTTGGTTGTCGACGCGACGGACTTTGGCAAATTCGGTGCCAAGGGCAAACATCCGTGAAGGAGGGAGGGCACGCGCCGCCGCGGCTTGGCTCCCGGCCGCGAGGACAGGAATGGCATGGGGATTGCTGTTCCGGCGGGAGAAGATTTCCCGCGGCTCGCGGGATGGGGCGCTTGGGGGAGATTTGCCATGGGGACGAGCCGACGGGCGCTGCTGGGTGCCGGCCTTGCGGTCGCCGCCCTGCCTGCTGCCCTGCCCTGGGACATGGCGATGGCCCAGGCCCCCGCGGGCAAGGGCGGCACGCTGCGCATCGGCATGACGGCCGCGGCCGTGCCGCTGCCCAATGGCCAGACCGACCAGGGCGGCGAGGGCCAGCGCTTCATGGCCTATACCGTCTTCGACAGCCTTGTCTTCTGGGACCTGTCCCGGTCGGACGCGCCGTCGCGCCTGATGCCGAACCTGGCGACGGAGTGGAAGGCCGATCCGGCGGACAGCCGGCGCTGGCTGTTCACCATCCGCGAGGGGGTGCGCTTCCACGACGGCAGCGTCTTCGACGCTCATGCGGCGCAGTGGAACTTCGAGAAGCTGCTCGATTCCTCCGCGCCCCATTTTGATCCGCGCCAGGCGGCCCAGGGGCGGTCCCGCATCCCGAGCGTGGCGAAGGCGACGGCGCTGGACGCGCGCACGCTGGAGATCCGCACCACCGAGGTGGACGCGCTGCTGCCCTACGGCATCGCGTGGATCGTCATGTCCTCCCCCGCGCAGTGGGAGAAGGTGGGGCGGTCCTGGGACGCCTTCCTGTCCTCGCCCTCGGGCACCGGCCCCTTCCGGATGGCGGAGTACAGCCAGCGCGAGCGGGGCGTCATGGTGGCCAACCCCGACTACTGGAACCCGGCGCGGCGGCCGAAGCTGGAGCGGCTGGTGCTGCTGCCCCTGCCGGAGTCCAACACGCGGGCGGCGGCGCTGCGGGCCGGCCAGGTGGACTGGATCGAGGCGCCGGCGCCGGACGTGACGGCGAGCCTGCGGGCCGCGCGGTTCAGCATCGTCACCAACGAGTACCCGCACAACTGGGTCTGGCACCTGGACTTCACCTCGCCGGGGTCGATCTGGCGGGATGTCAGGGTGCGGCGGGCGGCGAACCTGGCGGTGGACCGGGACGGCATCGCGGGGATGATGGACGGCCAGATGCTGCCGGGCGTGGGGCTTCTGACGCCGAGCTCCCCCTGGTTCGGCAATCCCTCCTTCAGGATCCGGCACGACCCAGCGGAGGCGCGGAAGCTGTTGGCGGAGGCCGGGATCGGGCCGCGCAGCCCCGTGCGAACGAAGGTGATGATTCCTGGCTCGGGCTCCGGCATGATGCAGCCGCTGCCGATGAACGAGGCGATCCAGGAGAACCTGCGCGAGGTCGGCATTGTTGTCGAGTTCGAGGTGATGGAGTGGAACGCATTGGTGAACGCCTGGCGCGCCGGCTCGCGCGATCCGCTCTCGCGCGGGGTGCACGCGCTGAACTACTCCTATTTCAGCCAGGACCCCTTCACCGCCCTTATCCGCCACGTCGATTCCGCGCTTGTCGCGCCGCGTGGCACCAATTGGGGCCACACGAAGGACGCCGAACTGGACGCGGTTTGCAAGGGTTTGCGCGAGACCTTCGAGCCCTCGGCCCAGGACGTGCTGATGACGCGCGGTCACCAGCGCATCGTGGACGAGGCGATGTTTCTTTTCGTGGCCCATGACCTGAACGCGCGGGCCATGTCGCCCAGGGTGCGCGGCTTCGTGCAGGCGCGGAACTGGTTCCAGGACTTCGGCACGGTGTCGGTGGCATGATGCAAACGGAAACCTCACTCGCTCCCCTGCCGGATGTGGGTGGGCCCGCCCAGCCGCTGCTGACGGTGCGCGGGCTGACCAAGCACTTCCCGCTGAAAACCGGCTTCCTGGGCCGCGGCGCCGGCGTGGTGCGCGCCGTGGACGACCTGAACTTCGAGGTCCTCAAGGGTGAGACCCTGGGGATCGTCGGCGAGTCCGGCTGCGGCAAGTCCACCACCTCCCGCCTCATCATGGCGCTGATGGCGCCGACATCCGGCGAGGTGGTTTTCGACGGCCGCACCGTGGGCAGCCGCGAGATGCCGCTGAAGGAATACCGCCGCCAGGTGCAGATGGTGTTCCAGGACAGCTACGCCTCGCTCAACCCGCGCCTGACCATTGAGGAGTCGATCGCCTTCGCGCCGCAGGTCCACGGCCTGTCGCGCGGCGATTCCCGCGCCCGCGCGCGGGACCTGCTGGCCGCCGTCGGCCTCAATCCCGACCAGTTCGCCCGCCGCTACCCGCACGAGCTTTCGGGCGGCCAGCGCCAGCGGATCAACATCGCACGCGCCCTGGCGCTCCGCCCGCGCCTCGTGCTGCTGGACGAGCCGGTCTCCGCCCTCGACAAGTCGGTGGAGGCGCAGGTGCTGAACCTGCTGCAGGACCTGAAGGGGCAGTTCGGCCTCACCTATGTCTTCATCTCCCACGACCTGAACGTGGTGCAGTACATGTCGGACCGTGTTCTGGTGATGTATCTGGGCCGCGTGGCGGAGGTCGGGCCGGTGGAGGCGATCTATGCCGGTGCCGCCCATCCCTATACCGCGGCGCTCCTGGCCAGCCGCCCCTCCATGGACCCGGACCTGCGCCGCACGGAGCCGCCCCTGGTGGGCGATCCGCCCAACCCGATCAACCCGCCCGCGGGCTGCCGTTTCCACACCCGCTGCAACTTCGCCGAGCCCGTCTGCTCCACCGTGGTGCCGCCGCTGCACGCGGCCCCCGGGGGCCAGCAGGCCGCCTGCCTGATGGTGGTGCCCGGCAGCGGCCACAGTCGCGCCCCGAGGATCGCCGCATGACGGAACCCCTTGTCCGAGTCCGCGACCTGGAGGTCCGCTTCGTCACGCGCGATGCCACCGTCCACGCCGTGAACGGCGTGTCCTTCGACCTCGCGGAACGTGAATCCCTCTGCATCCTCGGCGAGAGCGGGTCCGGCAAGTCGGTCACGCTGCGCGCCCTGATGGGCCTGAACCCGCCGCGGCGCACGAAGCTTTCGGGCGCCGTGCGGGTGGGGGGGCACAATATCATCGCGGCCTCCGAGCGGCGGATGGCCGATATCCGCGGCAGCACCGTTTCCATGATCTTCCAGGAACCGATGACGGCCCTGGACCCGGTTTTCACCATCGGCCGCCAGATCGCCGAAACGGTGATGCGGCACGAAGGCCTGAGCCGGGCCGCCGCGGATGCCCGGGCGCTGGAGCTGCTGGAGCTGGTGCAGATCCCCTCCGCCAAGCGCCGCCTCGCGGCCTATCCGCACGAGCTGTCCGGCGGGCTGCGCCAGCGCGCCATGATCGCCATCGCGCTGTCCTGCCGCCCGAAGCTGCTCCTGGCGGATGAGCCCACGACGGCGCTGGACGCCACCGTGCAGATCCAGATCCTGCTGCTGCTGCGACGGTTGCAGCAGGAGATGGGCATGGGCGTGATCTTCGTGACCCACGATCTCGGCGTCGCCGGGGAGATCGCGGACCGCGTCGCCGTGATGTACGCCGGCAAGTTCATCGAGGAGGGGCCGGTGCGCGGCCTCATGCGCGGTCCCCTGCACCCTTATGCGCAGGGCCTGCTGGGCGCCACCGTGCATTCGGGGATGCGCGGGGAGCGGCTGACCACCATCCCCGGCGCGCCGCCCAACCTGGAGCGCGTTCCCAAGGGCTGCGCCTTCGCCCCGCGCTGCGCCTTCGTGGAGGAAGCCTGCCTGCCCGAGGTGCCCGCCTTCCGCGGCCCCGTTCCCGGCCATGCCGCGCGCTGCGTGCGCGTGCCGCAAGCCGCCTGAGCCGGAGGAACCCATGCTTCTCTATCTCGTCCGCCGCGTGCTCTACGCCATTCCCATCGCGCTGGCCGTGGGGCTGGTCTGCTTCATGCTGGTGCAGATCGCGCCGGGAGACCCCATCAACGCCATCGTCCCCGCCGACGCCCCGCAGGAGGTGGTGGAGCAGGTGCGCCGCGACTACGGGCTGGACAAGCCGCTGCCGGTGCAGTTCGGCCTCTGGCTGATGAAGGTGGTGCAGGGCGATCTCGGCCGCTCCCTGGCCACGGGCCGCCCGGTCACGGCGGACCTCGTTTCCGCCGTGGGCAACACCCTCACCCTCGCGCTCGTCGCGGCCGGGATCGGCTTTGTCATGGGAAGCCTGCTCGGCACCGTCGCGGCGGTGTTCCGCGGCAGCCTGCTGGACAAGGCGGCGATCGGGCTCGCCGCGGCCGGCGTCTCGGTGCCGCACTACTGGCTGGGCATGGTGCTGGTGGTGCTGTTCAGCGTCACCTTGAACTGGCTGCCCGCCATGGGGGCCGGCCCCGGCGGCTCCGGCGCCTGGGCCTGGGACTGGGAACACGCAAAGTTCCTCGTGCTGCCGGCCGTCACCCTGTCGGTCATTCCCATGGGCATCGTCACGCGCACCGTGCGCGGTGTGGTGGCGGAACTGCTGAACCAGGACTTCGTGACCACCCTGCGCGGCAAGGGGCTGCGCCGCGGCGGGATCGCGCTGCACGTGCTGAAGAACGCCGCCCCTTCGGTGCTGGCCGTGATGGGGCTGCAGCTCGGCTACCTCATGGGCGGCTCCATCCTGGTGGAAACGGTGTTCTCCTGGCCCGGCACCGGCTTTCTCCTGAACAGCGCCATCTTCCAGCGCGACCTGCCGGTGCTGCAGGGCACGATCCTGGTGCTGGCGATCTTCTTCGTGGCGCTCAACCTTGTGGTGGACCTGGTCCAGACCGCCCTCGACCCCCGGATCCGCCGCGCATGAGCACCACCACCGTTGCCAACCCCGCCCCCGCCGGCATTGCCGTGCCGCAGCCCGCCCCCCCGGTCAGCCGCGGCTACTGGCAGGGCGTGGCGCGGCGCCTCTCGCGCGATCCCGTCACGCTGTTCTTCGGGTTCATCCTGCTGCTGATGGCGCTGGCCATCCTCTTCGCGCCCTGGCTCTCTCCGCACGATCCCTACCAGACCAGCATGATCCGCCGCCTGCGCCCGATCGGCTTCCAGGACTGGCGCTATCCTCTCGGCACGGACGAGTTGGGCCGCGACATGCTGACGCGCCTTCTCCATGGCGGGCGCTTGTCCTGGTTCCTGGGCATCACGCCCGTGCTGATCGCCTTCGCAATCGGCGGCACGCTCGGCGTGCTCGCGGGGTTCGCGGGCGGATGGGTCAATATGCTGATCATGCGCGTGACGGACGTTTTCTACGCCTTTCCCTCCGTGCTGCTGGCCGTCGCCATTTCCGGGGCCCTGGGGCCGGGCATCTCCAATGCCATGCTGTCGCTGACCCTGGTGTTCATCCCCCAGATCATCCGCGTGGCGGAAAGCACCACCACCTCCGTCCGCAACCTCGACTACGTGGAATCGGCGCGGGCCAGCGGCGCGGGTGCCTTCACCATCGTGCGCGCCCATGTGCTGCCCAACGTGCTCGGCCCGATTTTCGTCTACGCCACGAGCCTGATCAGCGTCTCGATGATCCTGGCCTCGGGCCTCTCCTTCCTGGGCCTCGGCACCAAGCCACCGGAGCCGGAATGGGGGCTGATGCTGAACACGCTGCGCACGGCGATCTACAGCCAGCCGCTGATCGCCATGCTGCCCGGCGTATGCATCTTCCTGACCAGCATGTGCTTCAACATGGTCAGCGACGGGCTGCGCTCCGCCATGGATGTGCGGGGGTAAAGCGGGAAGGGCACGGCACGCAGGTTGCTACGCGCATCCGGAACAAACACCGGAGCCCCAAGCATGACCCTGTCGCGCCGCGCCCTGCTGGGCGCAACCGGCCTCGCCACCCTGCCTTGCGGCCTGATCATTCCCGAGGCGCAGGCCCAGGCCGAACGGGTGCTGCGCTACGGCATCTCGATGTCCGACGTTCCGTTGACTGCGGGGCAGCCGGACCGCGGCGCCGGCGCCTATCAGTTCACCGGCCACACCATCTATGACCCTCTCGTCGCCTGGGAAATGGACGTGGCGGACCGTCCGGGGAAGCTGGTGCCCGGCCTCGCCATCTCCTGGGAGGCCGATCCGGCGGACCGCAGGCGCTGGACGCTGAAGCTGCGCCAGGGTGTCACCTTCCATGACGGCTCCGCCTTTGACGCCGATGCCGTGATCTGGAACTTCGAAAAGGTCATGAACGCCCAGGCGCCGCATTTCGACCAGCGCCAGGCGGCGCAGGTCCGCCCGCGCCTGCCCTCGCTCGCCGCCTGGCGGAAGCTGGACGCGATGACGGTGGAGCTGACCACCAAGGCCGTGGACAGTCTTTTCCCCTACCAGCTCCTCTGGTTCCTCGTGTCCTCCCCGGCGCAGTACGAGAGGCTCGGCCGCTCCTGGGATCGCTTCGCCGCCGAGCCCTCGGGCACCGGCCCTTTCAGGTTGGCCCGCCTCGTTCCGCGTGAGCGTGCCGAGCTGGTGAAGAACACCGCTTACTGGAACCCGGCGCGGATGCCGAAGGTGGATCGCGTCGTGCTGGTCTGCGCCCCCGATGCCGTCACGCGCAGCAACGCGCTGCTGTCAGGCCAGGTGGACCTGATCGAGACCCCGGCGCTCGACATGGTGCCGCAGCTCAAGGTCGCCGGGAACCGGGTGGTGGAGAACGTCACCCCCCATGTCTGGAACTATCACCTCTCGATGCTGGAGGGTTCGCCCTGGCGCGACCTGCGGCTGCGGCAGGCGGCGAACCTCGCGATCAACCGGGACGACATCGTTTCCCTGCTCGGCGGCTTGGCCAAGCCCGCCACTGGCGTGGTGGACCCGGCATCGCCCTGGTACGGCAACCCCTCCTTCAAGGTGCGCCACGACCCCGCGGAGGCGCGGCGGCTGGTGCAGGCCGCCGGCTTTTCCCCGCGCAACCCGCTGAAGACGAAGTTCCTGATCGCCACGGGCGGTTCCGGGCAGATGCTGTCCATGCCGATGAACGAGTTCATCCAGCAGTCCTGGAAGGAGGTCGGCATCGAGGTCGAGTTCCAGCCGGTGGAGCTGGAGGTGCTCTACACGGCATGGCGCAACGGTGCGGCCCATGACTCCATGCGCGGCATCACCGCCAACAACGTCGCCTATGTCACCTCCGACCCGCTCTACGCCCTTGTTCGCTTCTTCCACTCGAAGCAGGTGGCGCCGGTCGGGGTGAACTGGTCGCACTACGGCGACCCCGAAACGGACAAGCTGATCGATCAGGCCATGCAGTCCTTCGACCCGGCAGAGCAGGACCGGCTGATGGCCCGCGTGCACGAGCGCGTGGTGGATCAGGCGCTGCTGGTCTTCGTGGTGCACGACACCAACCCGCACGTCCTCGGCCGGGGCGTGCGCCACTACACCCAGGCGCAGCACTGGTTCCAGGACCTGACCACGCTCGCCTGAACGGGGTTCGGACGGGCGCGGGGCCGTTGCCCCGCGCCCGTCCGCTCAGATCGGCTCGCCCGCGCCCGTGCCGTGGTGCGGCGTCGGGAAGGTCCATTCCGCGCCGCGCGGTGTGGAAATGTATTCCGGCCAGCGCAGGTCCACCGGTGGGTCGAAGTCGGCGGGCAGCAGCGGTCCCACCCAATCCGTGCCACCCACGCCGCCGCCCGTGCGCTCCCGGAACTCCGCCTGCGCGGTCTCCAGCGCAACGGGTTTGGTCGCGAGATCCACCATCGTCAGTGCCATGGTCCGGGCCGCCACGAACATGCCGGGGTCGACGGCCGCCGGCAGCCCGCCGAGCGCGAGATAGGCCCAGTTCGGATAGGCATAGCCGGGGGAGGGTGCCCGGAGCCGCGGCCGCGCCGCCAGCAGCCGCACCGTCGGGCAGTGCCAGGAATACTCCACGTAGTCGTCGGCGCTCAGATGCGTCTGCCATCCCGCCAGCGTGCGGCGCAGCCCGGCATCGTTGTCCGCCGGCGTCGTCAGGGTCGTCACACCGGGGATGAAGGGGTTCTCCATCGGCTCCAGCCCGAGGTTCCGCTGGATGTCGCGTGCGAAGGCCAGCGCTTCCTCGTTGTAGCGCGGCGCGCCCACGGCCTGGAGGTTGGCCCAGGTCAGATCCGTCAGCGCCGTGTTGGGCAGGCCCACGCGCGTCTTCGTCACCCAGCGCACGAAGGCGCGGCACCCCGTGGCCATGGCCGCCGATTTCGCGTTGTTGGCCAGCACGCGCCAGATCTGCTCTTGGATCGCGAGCGACGAGGAGCGCCAGGAATACTGGATCTGGCTGAAGCGGGGCGCGAGGTTGTCCGATGTTGCCCCGGCATCGCCGAGCACGTATTCGTTCAGCGTCCAGGAGCCGCTGTGCGGGAACATCGCCTCCTTCGTGTACTTGGTCGTGGTGTACATCAGGCACATGGCGTCGAGCGCGCCCGGGCTGCGCGCGACGGCATGCGCCGCCTGGGTCGGCATCAGGGACGGATCCACCCAGGTTTCCGGGCTCTCCGCCTCGAAGGTGATCACCGCGCTCCAGTAGGCGCCGAAGTGGATGTCGCCGGTCACGGTGTTGCTTGGCCAGGGATGCCAGACCACCGCGGCGTCCAGACCATCGAAATAGCCTTTGGCCGCGTGGATGGGCTTGGAGCCGCAGACCTTTTCCGCGGGCTCGCCGAACAGCTTCAGCGTGGCGCGGACGCCGTGCTGCTCGAAGGCGGCCTTGGTGCCGAGCATGGCAGCCAGAGCCGCGGTGCCAAGCACCGAATGCGGGTCCGTGTGCCCGGCGGCATAGGGATGCAGCCCCTCGCGCGGGGCAGGGTAGGGCACCACCTGCTGCGAGTTGCCGGGAACGGCGTCGTATTCGGAGAAGCCGGCCAGCACCGGCCCGCCATTGCCCCAGCGTGCGGCGAAGGCGGTGGGCATGCCGCCCGACCCTTCCTCCACCGTGAAGCCCTCCTCGCGAAGGATCTCGGCATAGGCCTGGGCCGAGCGATACTCGCGCCATGCCGGTTCGGCGTGCTCCCAGATGCGCGCGCAGAAAGCCGAAAGTCGCGCCTCGTTTTGCGCGATCCAGTCCAGCGCGGATTGTCGGATGATGTTGGGATCGGTCATCGTGGCGGCACGGCTCCTTTCGGCAGGCCCCGGGCGGGGCGGCGCGAGGGTAGGGCGGAGCGGGCGCGCAGTGAATGAGGCCAGGTGAATGAGGCCCCGCGAGCGAGACATGATGGGACACGGGCCGCTCACCCGGCGCAGCGCGCCTCCGCGATCCGGCATCCTCCGCTACGCCCGGGGCGGGCGCATGATGTTGCGGCCTGGTGATGCGCATCCTCGCGCGTCCCCACCAGCCCAGGGCTGCGTGACCGCGTGGGTGCCAGATGGATGGCTCAGAAGGAACCCGGTGCGACCGCACGCCGCTGCCCAGCGAATCGCCACGCCTCCACCTGTGGCGCTCTGCCGGCACCCGGCCCGGCCCCGCCCGGCCGCGTGCGCGGCGGGGGCATGCCTGTCACGGCGGTCACGTTGGCGATGCCCATGCCCACCGCGCGGCCGGCGCAGCGTGTCAGGCGGAGTTGCGGGTTGATGCGGTTCTGCGCGTGCTTGGCGGACTGGGCGCCGCTCTCGGCCGCGGCAAGGGCGTGTGGCAGGAACACCCCCGGTTTGGCGCACAGGAAGGGTGCCACAGGGTGTTCCAGGGGTGACCCGCGCAGTTCGGGTTCCTTCCTGCGGCTCCTGCCCGTCCCCGTGCGGGAAAGGGAGGCGTGTGCTACGGTGCCTTAGCCATGCCACGGGCTCCGACCGCAACCATCCCGCGCACCGGTCCATCGAGACGCGCGCGCCCCGCGGCGGCCGCTCCCGAGCCGCGCTCCCCGCCTCCCGCCATGCCCTCCGCGGTCAGGGCGAGACGGAGAATTGCCCGCCGGATCGCGGCCTGGACCCTGATTGCAGGGGTTTGGGGCAGCCTGGCCCTCGGCCTTGTGCTCCTGGTCTTCGCCTGGGACCTGCCGCGCCCGGAGACCGCGCTGGAGGCGACCCGTCGCCCTTCGGTGACCCTTGAATCCGCCGACGGCCGGCTGCTCTCCACCAGCGGCGACCTGTACGGAGAAACGGTGCGCCTGCGCGACTTGCCGCTCCATGTCCCGACCGCCCTGCTCTCCATCGAGGACCGGCGCTTTCGTGCCCATTTCGGCCTGGACCCACTCGGCCTGCTGCGGGCCGCCTGGGTGAACATCACCACCGGCCGGGTGGCGCAGGGCGGGTCTACGCTGACGCAGCAGTTGGCCAAGAACCTCTTCCTGACGCCCGAGCGCTCCCTCCGGCGCAAGGTGCAGGAAGCCATGCTCGCCCTGTGGCTGGAGAGCCGCTTCACCAAGGACCAACTGCTCGAGATCTATCTCAACCGCGTTTACCTCGGCGCCGGCGCCTACGGGGTGGATGCCGCGGCGCGGCTTTATTTCGGTGTGCCGGCACGGCGGCTGTCGGTGTGGCAGGCGGCGGTGCTGGCCGGCCTGCCACGCGCGCCCTCCCGCCTCAACCCCCGTGCCAACCCCGAGGCAGCGGCGCGGCGCGGCGCGGAGGTGCTGCGCGCCATGGCCGCGAACGGCGCGCTGACCGAGGCCCAGGCCGCGTCGGAGGCCGAGCGCATCGCCTTCCCCCCGCGTCCCTCGCGCGACTCCGGTTGGTTCGCCGACTGGGTGAACGACGATCTCGCCTCCCGCTTCCCCGGCTCCGCCGACCTCACGCTTCGCACCACGCTCGACCTGCGCACCCAGGCGCTGGTTGAGCAGAGGCTGGAGGCGTTGCTGGCCGGGCCGGGGGCCGCCGCCGATGCGGGGCAGGGCGCCGTGGTGGTGATGGATGCGGCCACGGGTGCCGTGCGCGCCATGGCCGGCGGGCGGGACTACCGCCGCGGACCCTTCAACCGGGCGGTTTCGGCCCGCCGCCAGCCGGGATCAGTGTTCAAGCCCTTTGTCTACCTGGCCGCGCTGGAGCACGGCCTGTCCCCGGATTCCACCGTCTCCGATGCGCCGCTCACCCTTGGCCGCTGGTCTCCGGGTAACGGCGCCTGGCGTCCGCGCGGTGACCTGCCGCTGGAGGATGCGCTGGCCCACAGCGTCAACACCGCGGCCGTGCGCGTGCTGGCCCGCGCGGGTGGGGCGCGGGAAGCGGCGGCCGTTGCCCGCCGCCTCGGCCTCGCCGGCCCCTTCCCGAACGATGCCACCATTGCCCTGGGCACCGGGGAGGCCAGCCTGCTGGAACTGACCGCCGCCTATGCGGCCTTCGCCAATGGCGGGATGCGGGTGGCGCCGCACGGCATCGCCGCTGCCCGCGCGGAAGGTCGCCCCATTTCGCCGAACCTCCCGGCGCCGGCGCGCGCCGTGCAGCCCACCGATGCCGCCGCGATCCGCCACATGCTGGAAGCCGTGGTCTCCCGCGGCTCCGGCCGCGCGGCGGGCGTCCCGGGCCGAGCGGCCGCGGGCAAGACAGGCACCACCCAGGATTTCCGGGATGCCTGGTTCGTCGGCTTCTCCGGGAACACGGTGATCGGCATATGGCTTGGCAACGACGACGCGACCCCTATGGATGATGTCCGCGGCGGCACCCTCCCGGCGCGCCTGTTCCACGACATCCTTGAAGGACTGCCCCGATGACGACGCGCCATCCCCTCATCGCCCGGCACGCCTCCTGATGGCTGGAAGCGCGAGCCCGCCCCATGGCAAGTCCGCCGGTGCCTCGGTGAGCGAGCAGGCCATGGCCCTGCTGATGCGCCCGGTTCGGCATGCCGTTAACAACCTGTCCATGGTGATGAACGCGAACCTCGATGCCGCCGCGCCCCACCTCCCGGAGGGGGAGCGGGTGACGCGGCAGGTGTTGCGCGCGCGGGAAGCCGCCGTTTCCTACGACACTCTTGTGCGCGGCTTCCTTGCCCTCGGGCGGGAGGAAGGGGTGAAGGGGGCCATCTCCACACGCTTCATGCAGGAGGTGATGCCCTTGCTGGCCATGGCCGCGGGTGGGCCTCTGGAATTGCAGACCCAGGGGCCGCCGGTCCTGGTGGAGCGACGCTCCCCCAGCCTGGAAGCGGCCCTTGTCCTGGCCGCCTCAGGGGCCACGGCCCTGCCCGCCGGCCCGCTCCCGCCCCTGCGCCTTGAGGGCAGGCGGATCGGCATGGGCTGGCGCTTGCCGCCGGAGGCCGGGGCCGCGCTGGAGGCGCTGGGCGCCAGGGTCGAGACGGAGGGGGAGGGCGCCGTCATCGAACTGCCCGCGGGCTGAGTTCTTATTCCCTCGCCGCCCCTTCCGTCGCGCCCTCATAGGCGAGGATAGCGGCGGCGAGGTCCTCTCCAGCCCAGCCAACCGACTTGAACACCGTTACCTCCGCCGCGCCGCGCCGGCCCGGATGATTGCCGCGCACGAGGTCTGTCAGGGTCGCCGCGATATGCTCCGGCCCGAAGGCGCCTTCCGCTATGGCCTGAACCACGTCGCCGGCCTCGGCCAGCGCGCCCGGCCGGGTGTCCACCACAAGGGTCGCGCGGGCGAGCAACGCGGCATCCGCCTCGCGCATGTCCGGTCGGAAGGCGCCGACGAGGTCCACATGCGTGCCCGGCCGGATGGCCTCGCCCCGCACCAGCGGCATGCGGGAGAGGGTGGCGGCCGAGACGATGTCGGCGTCCGAGGGGTCGGGATCCTCCGTCACCCGCGCGGCCATCCCTGCGGCGCGCAACCGGGCCACCAGGGCGCCGGCCCGCGCAGGGTCGCGCGACCAGACCGCGATATCCTCGATGGGGAAAGCCGCCACATAAGCGGAGGCGAGCGCGTGCGCCACCTTCCCGCTTCCCAGAAGCAGCAGGCGCCGGCTGTCCGGCCGCGCCAGGTGCCGCGCCGCCAGCACGCTGGCCGCAGCGGTGCGCCGGTCCGTCAGCGCGCCCCCGTCCAGCAGCGCCAGGGGCGCACCCGTGGGAGCGTCCGACAGGAGATAGGTGGCATGGACGGCCGGGGCGTGGCCGGGGGCCACGTGCACGATCTTCACGCCGGTGTAGCGCCCGGCCTGCCAGGCTGGCATCAGCAGAAGGCTGTTGCGCTCAGCCCCTTCGGCCCAGGCATGGGCATGGCGCAGCGGCGCCTCGCAGCCGGTTCGGAACATGGCGCCGAGGGCATCCATGAGCGATCGCCAGGGAAGCAGGCTTTCCACCTGGGCGTGATCGAGATGCAGCAGGCATGGCCTCCCTTGCCGATGGTGTGCGGCGGTCCAGCCTCCGGCACGGGGATTGCAGCATGCTCCCGGTGGCCAACGCGACACCCGCTTTCCTCACCGTGCCGCCTGGCGTTCCGATCGGAAAGCCTGGGTGCCCGGAATTGCCGCGCGCGCGCCGGGGCGCTAAGGGCCTGCCCTGCGGTCCGCGCAATCCCGCGTTGATCGGGGCACATCCCTGGCGCAGCATGGCCAGGGGAGTGCCCTTCCGAGTTTCGGGGAGATAGGAATGACTTTGCAGCCCTTGCGGCGCGCGACGCTCGGCGTTCTCGGGGCCGTCGCCATGGCGGCCTTCGGCGCCTTCCCGGCCATGGCCCAGGCACCCGCCCCGGCCGGCGGAGCGTCGATCCTGGACGCCATCAAGGCACGCGGCACCCTTGTCTGCGGCACCAACACCGGCCTGGCAGGCTTTGCCCAGCCCGACAGCCAGGGCGTTTGGCGCGGCTTCGACGTGGAATATTGCCGGGCGCTGGCCGCGGCGATCTTCAACGATCCCAACAAGGTTCGCTTCGTCCCCACCACCGCGCAGAGCCGCTTCACCGCCCTCCAGTCCGGTGAAGTGGACATCCTGGCCCGCAATACGACGTGGACCCTCTCGCGCGACACGAGCCTTGGCCTCGATTTCACGGGCGTGAACTTCTATGACGGCCAGGGCTTCATGGTGAGGACCTCGGCTGGCGTGAAGACCGCCAAGGAGCTGAGCGGCGCCACCATTTGCGTCCAGCCCGGCACCACAACCGAGCAGAACCTCACGGACTGGGCCCGCGCCAACAACGTCCGGTTCACCCCCGTGGTGATCGAGCGGCTGGAGGAGGTCGTCGGGGCCTACGCTTCCGGCCGCTGCGATGCCTTCACCACGGACGTGTCCGGCCTCGCTGCCACGCGCGCCAGCCAGCCCAATCCTTCCGAGCACACGATCCTCCCCGACGTGATCTCGAAGGAGCCGCTGGGGCCGCTGGTTCGCCACGGCGACCAACGCTTCGCGGACCTCGTGCGCTGGGTGCACTACGCGCTCGTCGCCTCCGAGGAGCTGGGAATCACCCAGGCCAATGTCGCGCAGATGGCGGCCAACGATGCCCGGCCGGAGGTGCAGCGCATGCTCGGCAAGAACGGCGGGCTCGGGCAGATGCTCGGCGTGCCGAACGACTGGGTGGTGAACATGATCAAGGCCACCGGCAACTACGGCGAGATCTTCGCCCGGCACCTGCAGCCCATCGGCATCCAGCGGGGACCGAATGCCCTCTGGACCACGCCGGGCGGCCAGCAATACGCCATGCCCTTCCGCTGAACCCGATGCCGGGAGGGCTCTTCGCCGGGCCCTCCCGGACCTGACTGCCCAGCAGACGACAGCAACGAGGCCCCTGGATGTCGCAGAGCGCCACCGACCCGCGGCAGTTCCGCGCCCCGCCGAAGAAACCGCTCCGCCTGTCCTGGGCGGATGAGCGGGTGCGCGCCATTTTTTGGCAGGTGCTGATCGTCGGCATCGTGATTGCCGTTGTCTGGTGGCTCGTGCGGAACACGCAGCACAACCTGGAGGTGCGGCGGATCGCCACGGGCTTTGGCTTCCTGAACCGTGAGGCCGGGCTCCCCATCGGCGAGGCCCTGATCGAGTATACGCCTGCCAGCACCTACCTTCGCGCCCTGATGGTGGGCGTGCTGAACACGCTGAAGGTCGCGGTGATCGGGATCATCCTGGCCACCATCCTCGGCACCCTCGTCGGCATCGCGCGGCTCTCGAAGAACTGGCTGCTGGCCAAGGTGGCGGCCGTTTACGTCGAGGTGATCCGCGACATCCCGCTGCTGCTGCAGCTTTTGTTCTGGTACACCCTGCTGCAGGGCTTGCCCGGGCCGCGCCAGGCGCTGAACCCGGTGACGGGTGTGTTCCTCTCCAACCGCGGCCTGAAGCTTCCCTTCCTCGATTGGGAGGCTGGGCATAGCTGGGGACTTCTGGCTTTCGCGGTCGGATGCTGCGGGCTTTATCTCTTCGCCAAGGCCATGCGCCGCCGGCAGATGCAGGACGGCCAGCCGCGCGCGATCTGGCCTGCCGCCCTTGGCTTCCTCATCGGCCTGCCGCTGGTCGCCTGGTGGCTCGGCGGCGCTCCGGTTGGGATCGAATGGCCGGCGCTGCGCGGCTTCAACTTCCAGGGCGGCATGAGCGTCAGCCCCGAATACTTCGCGCTGCTGGTGGGCCTGACCACCTACACCGCCGGCTTCATCGCGGAAATCGTGCGCGCCGGCATCCTGGCCGTGGCCCAGGGCCAGTGGGAGGCCGCACAGGCGCTGGGCCTCAGGCCCGGCGTGGTGCTGCGCCAGATCGTGCTGCCCCAGGCGCTGCGCGTGATCGTGCCGCCCATGACCAGCCAGTTCCTGAACCTGACCAAGAATTCGTCTCTCGCCGTCGCCATCGGCTATCAGGACATCGTCAGCATCGCCAACACCACGCTGAACCAGACGGGGCAGGCGATCGAGGGCATTGCCATCATCATGCTGGTCTACCTGACCATCTCCCTGTCCATCAGTCTTTTCATGAACTGGTACAATTCCCGCATCGCGCTGGTCGAGCGCTGAGGAGGGCACGGGATGAGCGATATTTCCCTGGGAAGCTCGGTCGCTGGTGTGCCGGAGGCAGCCCCGCGCCAGCCGCCGGCGCTGACCACCGGACCGGCCGCCTGGATGCGGGCGAACCTGTTCTCCTCCTGGCTCAACACCGCGGTGACGCTGGTGATGGCCTATTTCATCCTGCGCTGGGCGCTCAGCTTCATCGACTGGGCCTTCATCAACGCCATCTGGTCGGTGCCCAACAACCAGACCCAGGCCTGCCGCGCCCTGAAGGGTTCAGACCATCCCGGCGCCTGCTGGGCCGTGATCACGGAGAAACACCGCTTCATCCTTTTCGGCACCTACCCCTATGAGCAGCACTGGCGCCCGGCGCTGGTCTGCGTGCTCTTCACCGCGCTGTTCGTCGTCTCGGCCATGCGCCGCTTCTGGCGCTGGGAACTGGCCATCGTCTGGGCCGTGACCCTGACGGTGATCGGCGTCCTGATGTGGGGCGGCGTGCTCGGGCTGGAGTTCGTTCCGCAGGAGCGCTGGGGCGGCCTGCCCATCACGCTGATCCTGGCCACCTTCGGCCTTGCCTTCGCCTTTCCGCTCGCCATCATGGTGGCGCTGGGCCGGCGCTCCTCGATGCCCGCCATCCGCGTGCTCTGCATTGCCTATGTCGAGATCATCCGCGGTGTGCCGCTGATCAGCCTGCTCTTCATGGCCAGCGTCATGTTTCCCCTTTTCCTTCCCGAGGGGATCAACATCGACAAGCTGCTGCGCGCCCAGGTGGCCGTTATCCTCTTTGCCGGCGCCTACCTGGCCGAGGTGGTGCGCGGCGGTCTGCAGGCGCTGCCCAAGGGGCAGTACGAGGCAGCCGATGCGCTCGGCCTGTCCTACTGGCACAAGACCGGCTTCATCATCCTTCCCCAGGCCCTGCGGCTGGTGATTCCGCCGCTGGTGAACACCTTCATCGGCTTCTTCAAGGACACGTCGCTGGTGCTGATCATTGGTATCTTCGACCTGTTGACGGCCGGCAAGACCGCGATCGTGGAGCCCGCCTGGCAGGGCTTCGGCGTCGAGGTCTATATCGCCATCTCGCTGATCTACTTCATCTATTGCTTTGCCATGTCCCGTTACAGCCAGAACCTGGAGGCGGAGTTGAACCGCCACCGCGTCCGCTGAACCCGCCCCTCCAGCCAGGACCCAAGGACAACGCCATGAGCGCCGCCCTCGCCGAAGGCCACATCGCATCCGCCGTCCAGGCCGACGGCCCGCCGGCCATCCAGTTGGACAAGGTCAACAAGTGGTACGGCACGATGCACGTGCTGCGCGACATCTCGCTCCAGGTTGCAACCGGGGAGCGGGTGGTGGTCTGCGGTCCTTCGGGCTCGGGCAAGTCCACCATGATCCGCTGCATCAACCGCCTGGAGCAGCACCAGGAAGGTCGTATTCTGGTGGACGGTACGGAGCTGACCGACGACGTCCGGTCGCTGGACGCGATCCGGCGCGAGGTCGGCATGGTGTTCCAGTCCTTCAACCTCTTCCCGCATCTCACGATCCTCGAGAACTGCACCCTGGCCCCGATCTGGGTCCGCCGCATGCCCAAGAAGGACGCGGAAGAACTGGCCATGGAGTACCTGCGCCGGGTGAAGATCCCGGAACAGGCGAACAAGTATCCGGGGCAGCTCTCCGGTGGGCAGCAGCAGCGTGTCGCCATCGCCCGCGCGCTCTGCATGAAGCCCAAGATCATGCTCTTCGACGAGCCGACCTCGGCGCTGGACCCCGAGATGATCAAGGAGGTGCTCGACACCATGGTCGGGCTCGCCGAGGACGGCATGACCATGGTGGTGGTCACCCACGAAATGGGCTTCGCCCAGCAGGTCGCCGACCGCGTCATCTTCATGGACCGCGGCGAGGTGGTGGAGCAGGGCCCGCCCGAGCAGATATTCAACCGGCCTTCGACCGACCGTCTGAAGCTCTTCCTGTCTCAGATCCTGCGCGGCCACTGACCCGGCCTGGCACCCCTTGCAACCTGAGGCCAGGTCCAGGGGTTGCAGGGTGCTAGGCGGCAGCCCTATGCCGCCGCTGACAAACCATTGCAGGCGATCGACGTGACATCAGAGGCCATTCACGGCCAGCGGCAGCCGCTCACCGCGGCTGCCCTGCTCGGCGTCCTCGGCATCGTCTACGGCGACATCGGGACCAGCCCGCTCTACGCCATGCGGGCCGCGTTGCTGCACTTCTCGTCGGATGGGCTCGAACGCTGGGAGATCCTGGGCGTCCTCAGCCTGATCATCTGGTCGCTGATCATCGTCGTGTCGGTGAAGTATGTCTGGCTGGTCACCCGGGCCGACAACAAGGGGGAAGGGGGCATTCTCGCCCTCATGGCCCTTGCCCAGAGGGCGGCCCAGACCGAGCGCGGCCGATGGACCATCGCGGTTGTCGGCATTGCCGGCGCCGCCCTGTTCTTCGGCGATGGCGCCATCACCCCTGCTATTTCCGTGCTCTCCGCCATGGAAGGCCTCAAGGTCATCTCCCCTGCCTTCGAGGGCGCGGTGATCCCACTCTCGCTTGCGGTCCTGCTGGCGCTGTTCCTGTTCCAGTACCGGGGCACCGGGAGCATGGGCGCGGTCTTCGGCCCGATCACCGTGGTCTGGTTCGGCCTGATCGGGCTCCTGGGCTTGATCGAGGTGGTGCGGGAACCCGAGGTGCTGCTCGCCCTTTCGCCCCATTACGCCGTGCAGTTCTGCATCGCCTACCATCTCGCCGCCTTCATCGCCCTCGGCTCCGTCGTGCTGGCCGTCACGGGGGCCGAGGCGCTCTACGCCGACATGGGCCATTTCGGCCGGCGTCCGATCCAGGTCGCCTGGGTGGGCTTCGTCCTGCCCGCCCTGGCGCTGAACTATCTCGGCCAGGGAGCATTGCTCCTGTCCGACCGGGCCGCGTTGGAAAACCCCTTCTACCTGTTGGCTCCGGAATGGCTGCGTCTCCCGCTTGTCATCCTGGCCACCGCGGCCACCATCATTGCCAGCCAGGCCATGATCTCGGGCGCCTACTCCATTGCCCGGCAGTGCGTGCAACTCGGCTTTTTGCCACGGCTCGTCGTTCGTCACACCAGCGAGACGGAGGAAGGGCAGATCTACATGCCCCAGGTGAACTTCGCCCTGTTGCTCGGCGTGCTGATCCTGGTGGTGTCTTTCCGCAATTCCGACAGCCTCGCCGCCGCCTACGGTCTGGCGGTCACCGGCACCTTCCTGGCCACCTCCACCCTGGCGGGCCTGGTGTTCCGGCGCACCTTCGGCTGGTCGCTGCCGCTGGTTGTCGGGGTGTTCACTCCCCTCTTTCTTCTCGACCTGGCTTTCTTCATCTCCAATGTCCTGAAGATCCCGGATGGCGGCTGGGTTCCCCTGGTGCTGGGGGGCGCGATCTTCACCATGATGCTCACCTGGCGGCGCGGCCGGGACCTGTTGTTCAGCCGTTTCCGGCAGGACAGCCTGCCGCTGAAGTCCTTCCTGGCTCGCCTTCCCCAGTCCCGCACCACCCGCGTGCCAGGGATCGCTGTGTTCATGACCAGCCAGGCCGACTACGTGCCCAGCGCCCTCTTGCATAATCTGAAGCACAACAAGGTTTTGCATGAGCGCGTTTTGTTTGTGACCGTATCGGGCGAAGATGTTCCCCAGGTCCGCAACCGCCGCCGGGTGGAGGAGCTCGCCCCGGGAATCCATCGGATCTCCCTCTGCTACGGCTTCCAGGAAAGCCCCAATATTCCGAAGGAACTGGAAAGCCTGAAAGAGGTCGGGGTGAACTACGATCCCATGCAGGCTTCCTATTTTCTTGGCCGCGAAACGGTTGTCGCGTCCGCCATGCCCAAGATGGCTCGCTGGCAGCAGTGGCTCTTCGGAATCATGTCGCGCAACTCGGTTCCGGCGACGGAGTTTTTCCGTATCCCGAGTGACCGCGTCGTTGAGCTCGGTGTCAGGGTGGCCATCTAGCCGGCCACGCATCCACCACGTTGCCAAGGAGGTTTCCCATGCCGCTCGTCGTCCTTTCGCCGAGCGGCGGCACTGGGCTCCCCGAAGGCAGTCCCCAGCACCGCTACGAGGTCCGCCTCTCGCTGGACGCTCAGGGCTTCCCAGACCCCCAGGCTTGGTACGCCGATCCTGCCCCCTGGCCCGCTCGCCGCTTCTGGCCTGAACAGGGGCTGATGGATGGCGACGTGATCTATGACGCCGATACCGGCTGGGCGCTTCGCTTCTTCCGGCGCGACGATAACCCGGTCGATGCCCCGATCCAGGCGGTGATGCGCGGCCACGTTCCCTGCCGGCCTGGTGAGAACGTAACAATCACCGAGCCCGACGGGCGGGACTATGCCTGGCGGATCGTTGGGGTCGGCTGAATTTTCCGGTGCGAGGTCCGTTCCTGGGCTGCTGGACCGAGTGGTGCCAGGTAGGAGGGCGGTCCGGTGAAGGTGCGCCCGCACACTGTTCGTGTGCGTCGTGCCAGATTGGGGCGAAATCCTGATGGGGTGAGGCCGGACCCATGGCCCGGGACAGGGTTGCCGACCCACGCTGGATATCGGGGCCGGGCGATAACTGTTCGATCTACGTGCCGAGAAGACGGTGCAAGGCAGGTGTCGCAGGAATCTCAAGGCGGAGCGGCTGACCCCGCCCGCGCACCCTGCATTCCCGGTCCATTCCGGTGTAGCCCGAACGAGGAGCGGGGCGCCCGTTTCCGAGCGCCCCGCATCACCCCGTACGAACTGGTGGAGCCAATCGGAATCGAACCGACGACCTCTTGAATGCCATTCAAGCGCTCTCCCAACTGAGCTATGGCCCCCCACCCTGGGGTGCCGCGATATAGCCGCCTCCCCGCAGGCAGGCAATCCCCCCTTGCACCTTTCTCGCCCCCCTTTCTCGGAGCGTGTGGGGCGGCTAGCTTCCCGGCGCGATCAGCGCTGGAGGACGACGCCCGATGAGCAGAAAACTCTTCCCGGATGCACGGGCGGCGTTGGAAGGCGTGCTGCGCGACGGGATGCTCATCCACTCCGGCGGGTTCGGCCTTTGCGGCATTCCGGGTCTGCTGATCGAGGCGATCCGCGACAGCGGCGTGAAGAATCTCACCTTTGTCTCGAACAATGCGGGCGTGGACGATGCCGGCCTCGGGCTGCTGCTGCAGACCCGCCAGATCCGCAAGATGATCGCCTCCTACGTGGGCGAGAACGCGGAATTCGCTCGCCAGTACCTGGCCGGGGAGCTCGAGATCGAGTTCAACCCGCAGGGCACGCTGGCCGAGCGCATCCGTGCCGGCGGCGCCGGCATCCCGGCTTTCTTCACCCGCACCGGCGTCGGCACCGCCGTGGCCGAGGGCAAGCCAACCCAGGAGTTCGACGGCGTCACCTATGTGATGGAGCGCGGCATCATGGCCGATCTCGCCATCGTCCACGCCTGGAAGGCCGATCCGGAGGGTAACCTCGTCTTCCGCAAGACCGCCCGGAACTTCAACCCGGTGATGGCCACCGCCGCCCGGATGACTGTGGTGCAGGTCGAGGAGATGGTGGGCCAGGGCGAGCTGGACCCGGACAACATCCACACCCCCGGCATCTACGTGAAGCGCATGATCGTGGTGCCGCCCGGCACGCCCAAGCGGATCGAGCAGCGCACCACGCGCAAGCGCGCCGACCCTGCCACGCCCGCTGCCGCCGGCACCGACCCCCTTCCGACCCGCTGAGGAGCGCCGAGCCATGGCCTGGACCCGCGACGAGATGGCCGCCCGCGCCGCCCGCGAGCTGGAGGACGGCTTTTATGTGAACCTGGGAATCGGAATCCCGACCCTGGTCGCCAACCACATCCCCGACGGCGTCTCCGTCCAATTGCAGAGCGAGAACGGGATGCTCGGCATCGGCCCCTTTCCCTATGACGGGGAGGAGGATCCGGACCTCATCAATGCCGGCAAGCAGACCGTCTCCGAATTGCCGACCACGAGCTTCTTCTCCTCGGCGGACAGCTTCGCGATGATCCGGGGTGGGCACATCGACCTGTCCATCCTTGGTGCCTTGCAGGTGGCCCAGAACGGCGACCTCGCGAACTGGATGATCCCGGGCAAGATGGTCAAGGGAATGGGTGGCGCCATGGACCTGGTCGCAGGCGTGAAGCGGGTGGTCGTCCTGATGGAGCACACCGCCGGGGGCAAGCCGAAGCTCCTGAAGGCCTGCAATCTGCCGCTGACGGGGCAGGGCGTGGTGGATCTCGTGGTGACGGACCTCGGCGTTATGCAGATCGACAAGCAGGCCGGCCGTATGCGCCTGATCGAGCTGGCGCCCGGCGTCACCGAGGAGGAGATGCGGGCCAAGACCGAGGCCGACTACGAGGTGGCCCTCCAGCCTGCCTGAGGGAAAGCCGACCAGGCCGGAACAGAACGGGTGGGCTTTTGCGCCGGGATTTTCCTCCGGCTTAACCGTGTCCGTCCCGCACCTGGCGCCGTAGGGCGCGGAGCTCCCGGTCGCGGATCGCCAGTTCGCGCCTGAGTTTCCACTCGTGGCCGGCAGATCTGCCCAGGGCGGCAGGCGTCACGCGGCGCCCGGCCGCCCCACTTGCCCGATAGATCCGCCCGCTTGAAGCCGGTAACGGGGCCGCCTGGCTGATCGCGGGCGAACCAACATCAACAGAACCGGCAGGCGTAGGATTTGTGGCGGGCAGGCCGGGAACCACGC
>Ga0210040_10002817_pt1 | contig 24125 bp, 28 predicted proteins | sample CryGeyCG12114_NA_FD_185462 | JGI IMG/M metagenome (GOLD analysis project Ga0210040, IMG submission 185462) | Groundwater microbial communities from aquifer - Crystal Geyser CG19_WC_8/21/14_NA (SPAdes) (version 2) | ecosystem: Environmental > Aquatic > Deep subsurface > Groundwater | place: USA... | reverse complement strand
TTGCCCGAACGCAATGCAGAGCGCTCAAATCGAGGGAATTGGATGGAAGTAATGGGACGGCCTGATCGACGGTTGTCGTGCGGGGAGGTTGCTTAGCAGTTGGTTTGTGGTAGGGTCGGCTGTCGTAGGCCTTTGATTAGGCTGGTAGATGGGGGCCGTTGGAACCTGACCTCTAACTCCGGGCATCAGGCCAGTACCAAGAAAGGCCGAGCGTGGAAAGCTTAGGCGCAAGTGGACCCCTAGACAGAACTATAAAGGCCAGAAGTGCCCCTAGTTATAGAGACCACTCGCGGAATTAAGCCCTAACTTGTTTGATAACGATTGTTTTGCGGTCGGCCTATTTTGGTACTGGCTTGGCACGACATATAGTTAGTAGTTAAAGGCGGGGTTTGAACTCCCCCCCTTCCACCAGACTGTGCTGAACTTCTATCTGCACAAGGCCTGAGCACAGATATTAGCCCATCACCTGAATGCACGATGGAAATTTTGATGATCGTGGACGCACTTCGGCAACTGCTGAGCAGGCTAGAATCCGTAGGCATTGATAACGATGGTAATCAGTTTGAGTTTATGCATCGGGCGGCCGATTTCGAACGAAAGAACAGCACATGACATGCAGCAGCTCTCGAGCCCGTCACGGAAGTGGCGTGCTACCTAACAAGACTATTCCGCTTCTGGCAGGTAAAAGGAGACCTACAGTTTTTGCAACCTTAGGTCAGTTCTTCTGCCCCGTAATAACATAAGCCTTGCATGAGAGCGGTGTTACTCGGAGGCGATAGTAGTAACACATTGCACACTCTAAGAATGGCCTACTTTATTCAGTAGGCTAGTGGAGAGAAATCTCGCTGCCACGGGTCTCTTCTAACCACCCTTATCATCTATTTACATTCACCAAGGCCACAAAGCTCTTGAAGGTCCTGCTGAACTATTCACTTTGCCAAATACCAAGATGTCTGGCTCTCCCGATGGTGTTTACGAGCCGGGGGTCATTGACCCCGGATTTCCAGTTGCAAATTCAACAGCCCCTTTTTGGCTTTCAGAACCTGCGGAGATCAGCAAACTACAGTCACCATGGAGCGATTCGGCCGACGTGGTAATCATTGGCTCGGGAATGACAGCAGCCAATCTCGCTCGTACACTTTACTCTCGGCGTCCGGGTCTTAAAGTGGTGCTAGTTGAGGCTCGCGATGTCTGCTCTGGAGCTACAGGCCGAAATGGCGGTCACATCAAAGCGATGAGTCCTGGCAGCTGGTTTGACAGAAAGCGACATCACGGTGTGCAAGAAGCTACACGGATCATGGAGTTCGAGCACAGCCATCTTGACAAGATGGCCAGCTGTATCAAGGAAAACAATATCGAGTGCGACCTACACCTTGTGGAGGGTCTCGATGTTTATCATGATGAAACCATATTCCGTCGAGCATTGAACGCGTTGGAAGATATGCGTGAGCACTCGCCATCTCTGGCCGCTCGATATTCTGTGTACACCTCCAGGTCCGATCTCCAAGCTCGGAAGTTATCCGACCACAGCATTGGAGCGATTGGAATGCCTGCCGCTTCCGTGTGGCCCTATAAAATGGTCACCGCTTTACTCAAGGAGATGGTGGAAAAGAACGGTCTCGCTATACAGGCAAACACCAGAGTCACCTCGGTTGTTGATGACGACAAGGACGACCTTGATTTTGCAACAGTGAAGACAGACCGTGGTGACATCCGAGCCAAAGCTGTCGTGCACGCAACGAATGCCTGGATGAGCCATCTGGTCCCCGAGCTACGAGAATTCGTGTCACCTGTACGTGCAAATGTACAGCGTCAGGTGCCGCAAAAGCCCTCCCCGTTGAAAAGCTCATACTGGATCAGATACGCTGAGCATGATTACGACTACATGATTCAAAGGCGAGACGGATCTTACATCCTTGGTAGAGCTAATACAGGACGCAGAGCTACGACAGACGATAGCCAGAAAGATCTCTTACCGCACACACACTTGCGTGCCGTTACTCCGCTCATTTTTGATATGGGGGCTGGAAAATTGGAAACAACACACGCCTGGAGTGGCGGAGTTGCCTTTACTCAGGATGGCAATCCCTTTATTGGACGTATACCATTTTCAAATCGCCGACATCAATGGGTGTGCGCAGCTTATCAGGGCATTGGCATGGTGCGAGCGTTTCGTTCGGCTGAGGCTCTCGCTCATATGATCCTCGGTGAAGAGCTCCAACCGGATTTCCCAAAGTCTATGCTTGTCACTGACGCACGCGTAAAGGCCTTGAACAGATCTCTAGGTGCTCGACTATAGCGCAGTGGCCCATAGAATAGTACTGTTCGATTCAGTACATTACAATTTCCGCTTCGAGTTGGATGTGCTGACTAGTACGTAAGCGCGAGAGCCTATGCTGTCTGTTTCAAAACGTGTCCCTAGCTACATCTTAGTCGTGCAATGTTGCTTGTTATCAGCGCTCGTTCCGTTGCTACGGATGCAACACTGCATGAGCAAGCCCATGCAGCATGTACGAGAACAACCGTTCCCTTGTGTTTAATTCAGTAACGTTTGTTATCTCGATCATCGTTTGGGACATGGATGGGTTTGAGGTTCGCACGACGAGGGGTGAGCATGACTCACAGGCACTCTCACGTACAACGATTGATGCGGTTCAGGTCAAGCCATCACCTACTAGGTACTAACACCATGCTTGTTTGCACAAGGCATCAATTTGTGTAAAGTGGGATGGAGGAGAAATGAAGTACTGACTACAACTTCATGATTGAACAAGAAAAAGAATTTGGGACAGTCTAGAGTGTAGTGTCGGTGGTGCAAGAATGCTTCTGAAAATCTATCTAAAATGTCGTCTTCTATAAATCCACACAGTAGGCCCTTACAGACGGCTCTCACACTGGGGCGATATCTTTTACACCATGATATGAAGGTTTCTGATATCACGGCATGTTGAAGTCGACCACGATGCGCCTGCTTGAGTCAGTCGACTGTTATTGCGGATGAGAATGACTGGTCTTACCCCACGACTTGTCCGGCCTTGAGCTTCTGCACAGATTCATTGAACTTGCTCAGGCCAACGACGGTCGGCTGGAGACGGAGTTTACCTGAAATCAAGTTAGATAACTCAGCGCAGTGTTAGATGATCCGAACGTACCTCTTTTCGCAAATTGCAGAACCTCATCAATTTCGCCTATGTTGCTGACAAGCGAACCTTTGATGGTGCGGCCTCGCAAGACCATGTCGTTCGGCGCTACAGTCATTTCGTGCTGACCCACTCCAGGAAGTCCAACACTAGCAATTGGTCAGCTGGAAGCTTGCTCAACATGAGCTCAAATACCACATACCACATAAGTACTGCTCCTGCCCGATTGCCAAGATAGCCGAGGGCGATAGGATAAGTTTGCACAGCTTGGCCATAATCAGCTACTCATCCTCAACGTCTTGTTGTGTCTGAACTTACCAGTAACGAGGCAAACGTGAGCTCCACCTTCTGTCAATGCCACAACTTCCTCGATCGGATCCTTCACCTCTTTGAAGTCAACAAAGTGTTCTGCACCAAGCTCTAGCGCCAGTTTCCGCCTTTCTGCGCCAGTGTCGACGACGATTGGTCGCATCCCCATTGCAGAGGCTAACTGGACGCCCTGAATGCCAACACCGCCGCCACCCCCTGGGAAAACAGCCCACTCGCCCGCGCGTGCGCCGGAACTCTTGATCGCGCTGTACATCGTCGCTGCTGAGCACATGAGAGGACCTGCCACGTAGTCCGACACACCATCGGGTATAACCTATAAGATTGATCAGTTATGGAACACCGAGATTGGGGGTTCCCGCATACAGTAGTATACCGCGCAGGCGAGGTGACATATTGTTTATAAGAGCCTAAGATAGGTCAGCAATAGCTCGAGCGGGAGGCTTAATCATACCATCGACTTGGTCCCCACATTCTAGGAGACTCTCGCAATAGACTTCCCTATTCGTCTTGCAATACACGCAATTGTGGCAGACATCGTAGATAGGCTTCAGACCAGCTCGTTGGCCGACCTTCAAGGTTTTGACCCTGTCGCCTACTTTGACGATCACACCAGCCCCTTCGTGGCCCGCACATTTGACACCTTTTTCAGACATCTTAGGTCCGCCCCAGTCGTTGATCATCCAATGAACGTCACTCAAACACAGACCGGTGGCATTGAGCTTGATCAAAACATCGTCCGGGCCTGCAAGGATTATTAAAGGGCCGAAATGCGGCGATGCCTCTGCCTATGCTTACCACATTCCGGTACTTGGACTTTCTCGACCTCAACGTAGAAATCAGGTCCTTCATTCTTCTGTCATAATTTAAGTCAAAGTTACCAGCGATGCAGCCTTGCGAGCTTACCACAACAGCGCCCCAGCACTCTTTCGGGATCTCTTCCCCACCGTTAGAGACAGCCATGGTGAATTAGCTGGAATATGTAATCAAAAACGTGTTTTAGCAACTCCAAGGGACCTGAAGTCAAGTACAAAGACGGGCACAAGGTGTTAAATAAACCCGTATGATCGCTTGACACGCCGCGGAGGAGAAAAAGATCCAGCCTCCGCAAGCATCCATATCAAAACCATGATGTGCTGCTAGGTCACTGCAAATGTGGCGGTGCGTGAATCAGCAAGGACCGATTGGTGAATAACAGTACGTTCGATTGATACGATAGTTCCAGACAACTTCAGCACTCTGTGGTTTACTACCAAGTAGGTACACATGCTACAACCAAATGCAACGTCCTTTTACCCCGCAGCTCCACCTTTCGGGCGTTGATGACCCGCTATGTCGTAAGCTGGTCTCCTTTTTCCTGCATGCATTAGATTGGAGTGGACCGACTCTAGTCCCTATATGGAAATATGTACCAGAAGTCTATCTCTGCTAGCTCTTCCGATACACGTGGCTTTTTCAAGAGCTGGCTCTTGTCTCGATTCAGAAGTATCTGCCAGAAGTGGAGAGTAGGTTCAATGATAGTATCCACCCGCGAATTCTTCGTTCAAACATCGGTGATCCGCCTTTTCCACTCCAAGACTTGGGAGGCTCATGTGTCATCAACCAATGCCGTGCTGTTGATCTTCATTGTCTAGACAAAGTTTGGCATGCCTACGCTGATCTGGAGAGGTCGAATACTTACTAGTCAGGCGTGGTGCCGCAGATGAGGGGCAAATTTTCAACAAAAGATTCTGGCGAACGAAGTACCTTTGTGGAGGGGAGGTATCTTCGAAGATATTTTCTAATGGAGATGTGCAAGCCGAAGAGCACAAACCCCAGCAGCAGCAACTAAGCCTCAAAAGGAAAGGGGTGTGTGTAGATCTACAATCGTATAAGATGTTGTGTTAGAACTTCATCAAGAACTGATTGCCTTAAACTTGGTTCCTTCCTATACATATTCCATCCTGCTTCGATCGATCAAGATGGCTCAGTCTGTCCAACTCACCGCACCAAACGGTCTCAAATATGAGCAACCCACAGGTAATACCACGAGTCGAAATGCTGGATATCGTTTATTGATTGTTCTTCAGGACTCTTCATCAACAACGAATTTGTTCCAGCAAAGTCAGGAGGAACTCTTGAAACCGTCAACCCTTTTGATGAATCAGTGATCACCAAGGTATCCGCCGCAGAGCCAGAAGACATTGATGACGCAGTGTCGGCAGCGAGGAAAGCATTCAAGTCTCGAGATTGGCGTGGCCTAGCAGCAGCCGAGAGAGGTCTCCTCTTGTGGAAGTTGGCGGATCTCTGCGAGCGAGACAAGCACATTCTTGCAACAATTGACGCGTGGGACAATGGCAAGCCATACTCTTTGGCGGAAGGCGAAGATCTTGCCGAGACGATCTCGACATTCAGGTACTACGCTGGATGGGCGGACAAGTATTTCGGCCGTACCATTGAGACAAGCGATGCCAAGTTGGCGTATACGAAGCATGAGCCAATTGGTACGTCTACCCGAGAGCCACTGGCCTTGTATCCCCAGCCACTGATCATCTGCTAGGCGTTTGTGGCCAAATCATTCCGTGGAACTATCCCGTCATGATTGCTGCGTGGAAAATCGCTCCAGCTCTTGCATGTGGCAACACTGTCGTTATCAAGGCCGCGGAGCAAACTCCACTTTCCATCCTTTACCTGGCTAAGTTGGTCAAGGAGGCTGGAATCCCAGCCGGAGTGGTCAACGTTGTGAACGGGTTCGGCAGGTCCGCTGGCAATGCTATTGCCGGTCACATGGGAATTGATAAGATCACATTCACTGGCAGCACCGCTACCGGGAAGACAATCATGAAAGCCGCAGCAAACAACCTGAAGAACATTACTCTAGAGACAGGTGGAAAGAGTCCACTGCTCGTGTTCGACGATGCAGACTTGGATCAGGCTGTCAAATGGTCGCATGTTGGTATCATGAGTAAGTTCTGCGGACTGCCAGATTTTAGAACCCCCGAAAAGAGCGCTGATACCATTTTACAGGCAACATGGGCCAGATCTGCACTGCAACCTCGAGAATTTATGTGCAGGACACGATCTACGAAAAATTCATCGACCAGTTTGCCGAGTACACGAAAAAGACTTCCGTCCTCGGCAGTCAATTCGACGAGAATGTTAACCACGGACCGCAAGTATCAAAGGCTCAATACGAGAAAATCTTGCAGTATGCGGAAAGTGCTAAGTCTGCAGGCGCAAGACTTGTTCTCGGCGGTAAATCAGCGAAGGACAAGGGATATTTTATCGAACCAACTATCTTCGCCGACGCCAAGAGCGATATGTCAGTCGTGCAGGAAGAGGTCTTCGGTCCCTTTGTCGTGATACAGCCCTTCAACACCGAAGAACAAGTTATCGAGCAAGCCAATGACACGCAGTACGGCCTAGGGGCTGCGCTTTTCACACGTGATATCACCAAGGGCCATCGCGTCGCTGGAGCGATCGAGGCTGGTACAGTTTGGGTAAGTATCTGGGCCTTAGCAGTCTGTGAACCAGGGCATACTGACTTCTTCGCAGATCAACAGTTCTCAGGACTCCCACTTTGGTATTCCATTCGGAGGATACAAACAGAGCGGAATTGGTAGGGAATTGGGAGAGTACGCCCTGGCTGCTTACACACAAGTCAAAGCCGTACATGGTAAGTTGTCCGGGCAATCTTCATTTACCGCTAGCTAACACAAACGTAGTCAATCTTGGTACTGTGCTCTGATGATTATATAATGCACCCAAGCGAATGCTTTGTCAAATGTTTGTTTGACGGTAGATGGTGGGATAACAAAAAATATGATATCCAATGGCATAGATTATACTACTTGCGTCTTCTTCAAAGCGTGGCTAGCGACGCCGCTCAGTATTTCGGCGTCGTAATAGCACGTCTCAGTGTAGCATCAGTCTGATACGTAAGTGAGCGAGTTAGGAATGCTAGAACAATTACTATCCCGCCAAAAGTCCAAGAATCTTTGCCACGAATCAGATAAGGTACAAGTACCTAGGTGGTTGCTATGCACTTCCATACAGGCTTCTGCACGGCTGGTCTTTTTCTCTTGGCCCTTTTGGACCGATTCCGCAGTGGATATCTTGGATGTGCTACTGGCAACGACATCGTCTTCTTCCAAACCTGTGTCCCGCACCGCATGCAGTCAACATCTGTGCCGGCTGTGCCTGATAGCTGATAAGATCGAAAACTGTTCTTTCAGGATACGAGGGCGTACCCTGCAGAAATGTGTTGAATCAGCGTCCTAAAGATTTCCGTATCAGGAAAGTCTTACCAGGATGCTCCACAATGAGTTGAGGAGACCCTGGTCAGTGCGTTTAAACGGAAACTTCTGGCCGCATAGTTAGCTAGGAATGCCTGTGGGGTCGTAATCCCACTTCACTACACAGGCAGCAGTAGATGTCCTCATTGTACATGTGAGCGTTCCAGAATTGCTCTGTACCGCCTGAGGCCCACTGCAGTTGTTGTAGGCTGATGGTGTGTTGGTGTGTCTCTTTCATATTTGGTGGCAAAGCCTGAGCTCATGCTCGGGAGAATTACGCAAACGATAAGATGATAACATTACATCCACAGCCCGAACAAGATTGTCAACATTTTGCACTCATGTATCCTGAGTCGGTAAAGCCACCGTGATACAGTAGTCCATTGTCATCAAAGCAGAGACCTCGATCTGTACAGACCGTGACATCTTGCCCACTGTTGAGTACGCAGCACGGGCTGCTACGTTGGTCTGGGGAACGAGGCTGATGGTCAGATGACACCGAGATGGTTGCACGAGCGAGGCTGGAGAGGCAGGCTGTTGTGTCATAAAGAAGCAGAAAGTTGTGCATTGCGCAAAACGCGTACGATGCAAAGTATCAATTCATGCCTTTGAGACGCTATTTGGAAATATGCGATCCAGTATTGCAGATCTCAGCCAATACCTCCGCATACTCAAGTGATCAATTGGTATCCCAGTCTCTGCGTAAGACCGCTCTCACAAATTCATTAGCTCTTGCGTGATGTCCGATCTCGTAGCAAATAAGCCGCTCAATTCTCCTCTGTCATCGTTTTGATTGTACAGTTCCCGTTGTCCACTCTCTCTAAGCGAGTACATCGATACTGCCTTTCATGGTCCAGTTCGGATGGTTTGTAGACTCGTGAGCTTCTGGTCGTGTGCTTGAGCATCTTCATCATGTACTGAGGTTCGTGCGAGGTCTTCAGAAGAGAGATGTGATACGCAGCTTCTGCCTCAGACTGAGACGTTGTCACGACCGTAGAAGGCTTGACCAAGATGTTGGATCCCTGAGAGCTCCAAGAACTTGACATTTAGTGGTTCAAGGCATCGGATACGTAAGCACGGGGCATTGAATGCCTCACGGCCGTAGTATACTGTGGTGATGTGTACTGCAAGTGGTGTATACATATAGGTGTCAAGGTCCGTAAGAGTGGTGGAGTCGGTATATAATTGACTGCGGTCGCAGCTGCCCAACAATGAGTAAGAACGGTCCCTCAGTTTCCGTGTTTTAGTATCCCTTCAAGCTCATAGCTTCGCGGTAACGACCTTCAGCATCTCTGTGGTGATGCTCTGACTTGCACGGAGGGCCTGTTCAATTGCACCATCAATGTAGCCGCGCCAACCATCCGCCCAGTCAGAGTTGGCAAAATATATCCGTCCCTGAGGCGCTTGCAGATCGTGTAAGAACCGAGTAGCGAAACCTGGACTAAACATACACCAAGTTCCTTTGGCATATTTATCAGTAGCCCATGGATGGTAGAGCTAATCAAAGAATGAGTTAGAACCAAGGCAGCAAAAATTGGAAGTAAAGCACAAGTCCAACTCACCATGCGTTTGATGTTGAAAGGCTTCAAGGTTTGGTAAGCCGCCTTAATCTCGGGGAACCCTTTGTCGCTTCCAGTGAAGGAATCATTGGCAGCGAACGATACGAGATGAGTATTACCGCTGGGTGTGATTCCATCACCGAAGACACCTGTCAATGGGCCAGGAAAGGTCGCCGCAGACCATGTACGATAGTCAGTCCCTTCGACCTCAACATGAGTCTTCACGCAGTAGTTCACTTGACCTTCGGAAGCTGCCAGTTGCTTGCTTCTAGCCAAAGGTGGATCGAAAACGATGTCGTTTAGGGTATTGAGAGGCACTGTAGCCACCATGAATCGAGCTGCGAAAGTTTGTCCTCCCTTCACCGTAACCTTCACTGCCTGGCTGGATTGCTCTACCTTTTCAACAGGTGTAGAAAAGCTGTAGGACAACTTGCGGGAAGATTGCGCGTCCTCAAAGATTTTCAAAGCGAAATCGGTCTGGCCAGATTTCAGCTTCCATCTTTGAGTGTTGTCCATGAGAAAGTCTCCAGTCTGTCCTACAAGCATCCACCAGCGAAAACAATCCCCGAATGAGACCTTTTCAGGGCTCGTGCCAGAAAAAGATACGATTGTAGACAGTACCGCAGTCTTTTCGTCGGGAGTGAGCTTGTGAGCCACCTGCTCATAACGAGCGGCAGCTGAGATCTTGTCCCATTTCGAGTATGCCTCCGAATTATAGAAAGGGGAGTGGGGATTAGGCATGACGGACGATCCCCTCTCGCCGTCTACGTCGCAGAAAGTAGAGAAAGCACTCTCTCGGATTCTTGCCTACACCAAACGTTAGTCACGGAATGTCTTCGTTGGATAAAGGATGTTAGGTCATGGACTCACCTCCTCTTCCAAGGACACGTCTTTGTTTTCGTTGTTAAATCGATATGTATGTTTCTGAATTCCGACTTTGCGTTCGCGAGAGTCCTCGAGTTGATCTACTAGCCGGTACTTGGAAAGCTCTGTCCAAACATGAGGCTGAGCCCAGTTTATCCAGGTTCCGCCCATCTCGTAGGGGTAGCCATCGATCTCAGATGTCCATGTGCGACCTCCAATTCGATCTCTAGCTTCAAGCAAGTGTACATTGTATCCTAGATCCAGACATAAGCATTCAAAACATCACTACATGAACCAGGATGTCAACAATACCTTTCCAGGCCAACTCTCTAGCTGCCACCAAGCCTGCATATCCCGCACCAATCACTATCACATCGAGATGCGCCCCAGACTTGGCTTCGAAAGTACTGGGGACGATTACACCTCGACAGGGTAATCCGGTGGTGACACCATTTTGCTCGTCAAAATGATACCCCTCCGAGGTAGTCCTGGTCGTTGATGATGACATTCCGGATGCGTCGGCGTTGGATGTATAATAAGGATCACGACTACTTGTGTAAAGACATCAAAACTCTTGGGTTAGCAGGCAATGTTTAAATACGAAGCTCAGTGGATGTCTCCAGGCGCTGTAGAACTGGTTTATAGGATCTCCTGTTGGGGGTAGAATCCACCAATGCAACAGAGGGGCTGCCGTCGAGTTATAGACGCTCAAGAACCGTTCAAGGATCCAGAATACATATCTCCTACTGCTTCAGGTCCGGCGCCATCCAGATATCCAACAACGCAAGGAGGTCGATCCGGTGGGTAGATCAGACTCACCTGCATTAGCGGGTAACCCACTCTCCATTGGCGTTGGTGCATAGCTCACGTATTGAACTATCTCGTCGCGACCCAAAAGCATTTCCCCGCTTCGGGGGCTCGACCGACACAAAAATAATTTCCCAAAACGGAAGAATAGCCAGAGGAAGCTCAGGGTCCCAGATGGGCTCCCTGACGGTCTGTGCCTTGCGTCAGCTTTAGAATCGCTGTTTGTCGCCGTTCAAGTTACTTTGGTCATCTATCACTCTGCACACGTGTTTACTACTTAACTTGCAACCATGGTTTAGAAGAACCTGCGCATATGCCAGTGGTCGGATGGCCTTGCGTTCCATTCTCGCTACATAGGGAAACAGAGAGTCTTCGACTTGATGAACAGCATGCACCTCATTATATTTGGCAGGCAGCCTCAAGAAGAATTTAGTGAACAATATGATATTGCAATTTACACAGTGATGGGCATTGAAAACAAGAACATGAGGCTGCAATTCAATGTTATATAGTCAAGTGGTGGTGTTGTAAACTTGCAAATGCACCTCCTCCCTCACAGTACACCTCGAATCAGGGGATGAGCAGCTAGCTGAGTCAACCTAATGGTGTGGACGAAAAGTTGTACGGAGATCGACAACGTACCTAAATGTTGCGATTGTAGAAGGTGAGGTTGTCGCAGTGAATGCCTTAGGCCGTAAGGCATTTGAGCATCAACTGCAACCGGCCTTTGCGGGCTTACCTTACCCTATTGAGCCAATCACTCTTCACCCCACCTGTGGCGAGCTGCCAGTGGTATAAACGACCACTGCATCCGGTGCTTTCTGTCTCTACAGAAATTTCCAAACTGGTATATTTGAAAATTACCCCATTCAACACTCCTCCCCAGTCGCTGCAAGTGTGGAACGCCAAGGGTTGGACATACTCATTGTTACTCACCAAGCATTCGCGTCGAGGAACACCTGCATGAAGGGTCCTTCATAGTGCTAAATATGGTTCGACCTAGTACCAAGAGTCAATCTCGATCGAAGTGTGCGCTGATGGCAATCCGTGTCGGTAACTCTCGCTAATCGGATGTTGAATAGCTGGATGTACACGCTGCAGGGATAAGGTAGTTCTATTATGCTATTCTTGTTGTCGCAAATGCTAATCCTAACAGCGACTAAAATGCGATGAAACGAAACCACATTGTTTACAGTGCCGGCATCGCCAACTGGTATGCCCAGGCTACCGACAGGATATCCGCTGGTCAACGAAACACGAGATCTTTGGGACACGCAATCAAACAACTTCGCCCAATGAGATACCATCAGAAAGCTATATTGAAGCATCATGTGTGTCTCCAGGGAGGCCGACGCCAATATCTCCGACACTGAGGAGGTCTAACTCCAGGAATTCTAGTGTTCTTGACGACGAGAACTGGAATCCCATATCATCACTTCCCAGCGACAACGGCACGAAGCCAGCTGTTGCCGACCCATTTATTTGGACCGCAGGTATCTCCTTTGCAGGAGCCGCCAGCTGTGGTATCCCGAATGCGTCCTCACTCGCATATTCTCCTGATGTAGATCTCACTGCACAGACCCCGGAGCACACTGTGGGCGAGGGCGTCCCCCGGGAATCAGTCCCTTCATCTCAGCGACGCGCTCTGAAAGAGGCTCGGCTCCAGGTGCCTGTGGTAGGTCCTGAGCACCAGACTACTGCTAACACAGGAAACGTTCAGATGACGAGTCGAGCAGCTGAGTCTACTAGCTCTTCCAGTCCACAATCTGTACTACGTGTCAACCACGAGCCATCCGAATTGTTAGATTATTATTTCACTGATGTGTGTCGTATCAACTCGGCGTTCGACTCTGCAACAAACCCGTTCCGGTTTGTCATATCAAAATATGTGCGCGAATCGCCTCTCGTCATGCACTGCATTCTGAGCGTATCGATGAGTGCTCTAGCTCAACGCAACAAGAGAGTACTCCCAAGCGCTGTTCACTACCATTCAGCAGCTGTGAGCCATTTTTCTGAGATACTCAACCAGGTCAGGGATCGAGATGCTTCCGATGGTCAGGACGAGAACCGACTTCCGAAGCCGCTGGCGTTACAAGAGATCAAGGGAATCATTCTAGCCACCGTTTTATTAGGGATATCCACCGTAAGTCTTGTGAAGTTTTCAACCTCAGTCCTCCGATTTTACCCTGAGAATTTGAAGACGAGTATTGACCAAAGATATTAGCCGTGGCTCGATCCATCAGACGTCGGTATGCAACATCTTTTGGGAGCCCGCAAAATGTTTTTACAATGGCAGTCCATTGCTTCGATGGAAGTGGAGAACGAGGGTGGGAATCAGTGGACACCTTCAACGGCGATGGGTGACCCAGAGCAGAGCTTTCTGGTAGGAATTCTAGCGTACTGGGAGGCGCTTATGTCCTTCGTCGTCGATCAGCCGTTGAACTCTGTCGACTATCTAAAACCTTTCTGTGATCAGTCCAGTCTGGAACTAATTCCACCGAATCCTTGGTCTGGTATCTGCACGCCGCTATTCGTCTACTTGGCTCAGGTCGGAATTTTAGTGCGTCAAGCGCGCTTATCGAGCAAGGTGAACTCTCTTGGGTGGTCGTGGCGCTTTGGAGATCTGAGAAAAGATCTTCTGCAAGCAGCTTCCGATGTTGAGAGAGACATCCTCAATTATACAGTCCCCCCTGTGTCGAAGCTGTGCGACACAGGTGATCCAGAAACCCCACTTTCTCTGTTGCAGACCCTGGCAAACGGTTATAAACTGGCTTCATTACTGGAGCTCTACCGTTCGTTCCCGGACCTTCTCGCGGCCCAAACGACAATCGGCAGCTTTTATTCTGCTATCGAATGGACATCTCACGTCAATCCGGACTCTACTCAGTCTCCAGGTCGGGATTGGACTTCGGGACAACTACGGAGGAATCTGTTTATGGACATGGCAAGGACTGTTCTGCGATTGGTAAAGGAGACACCCAGTGGGCGTGGGATCAGCATGGTCTTCACCCTTGCTATGGTTATCTCAGGTAGCGTCCTATGCGACATTCCAGATGACACTGCAACTCAGACCCCTGATCGGAACATCGTTGGGCTACTTGCCTTTCTCTCAATGCGGTGCACCGACATAGCGACATGGCGTGATTTTGTGCGCATTCGAGTGCGCGCCAATTCCAAAGCTATCGCTCTCGAGTCTTTCGAAAGGACGGAACGATTGCTGGATGAAACTTGGTCGAGGATGGATATCATTCGTAACCGTAAAGGTCCCGATCGTCACGATCCGCTGTCAGTGCTTTGGGTTGATGTCATGTCTGAGTGCCGGCTTGAGACAATCTACGGATGATTCTTTGCGCAGCAGGGGAAGGCTACCAAGTTCGGTCACGGTAGACCACAACTCGGTGAAGTCACAGCAAGAACCAAGATGGGAGTGCAGAAAGCCAACGGATAACCCGATACGGTTAGACATTGATCCGACTATTTCTCTCGAATTTCCCACATCCGCTCTTAGAGCTTGAGCTTGCTGAGTGTTTTCTCCATAGCTTTTATCCTATCCGACGTCAAAAGCATAGATCGTGGATAATCCTGTGGGATTTCTTCACCCAAGATCATCATTGCCACCATCTGGCCTGTCTTGAAGGCCTTGACCATTCCTAGCCCTTGGTAGCCACAGCATACCCATTGATGCCTTCTGCCAGGATAAGGCAATTGGCCGACTAGGGGAGATTTGTCTTGAGTATACCCTAGGATTCCGCTCCATGCGTGTGTGATTTTGAAGCCGAAGTTTTGATCCTCAAGGTCGAATATTTGGGAAGGAATGCCCCGCAGATGCGCCTGAGGTTGAATATCCGTCGTGCTATCATCACCGGTTGCAGCTCGGCCCATGCTGGCGCGGCCCACGATGATGTCGCCCTGCGCTCGCTGTATGAGATAATCATAGTCCTTATCCGCATAGCGTGACCAAAAGGAATTGTTGAGTCGGTACTTGGCAGATAATGGCATTTGGCGCAATACGTTGCCTCGCACTGGCGAGATGAATGGTCGCAGCTCGTGGACAAGATGTCCCAACCAGCCGTTAGTTGCGTGTACAACGTGTTTTGCTTGGATGTTACCACGATTCGTTTTGACCACGGCGAAGTCATCACCTTCTCTCTCGTCAACTTGCTGCACGACTGTATTAGTCTCGACCAGAAGACCACTCTTTTCAATCAACTGGCCCAGCATGCCGGTGACGAACCGGTATGGCCAGACAGTAGCACACTTGACTCCGATGGCGCCTACACACTTCTCAGAACACTTGAAGCGTGAGAGTTCCTCGCGTGTAGAATAGACAGTGTATTTCTCCGCTAGAGATGGAGCATGTTTTCGCAGGTCATCTAGGGCTGTAATGGACCTTTGGAAAAGGCCTTGTTCATAGTAAGTATCCAGGCCTTCGAGCAGTTCGAGGTCGCAGTCGATGTTATTCGTTTGAATGCAAGTAACCACCTCGGAGACATGGCTTTGTTCAAACGCTGTTACGCGAATGGCTTCATCGACCCCCATGAGCCTTTTGCGTTCCGGCCACGTACCGTAACTCATTGTCTTGATGTGGCCTCCGTTACGACCAGTAGCGCCTGAACACAACTCGCGAGCCTCAATGATTATAATTCGAATATTTGGGCGTTTTTGGTAGAGCGCCCTCGCAAGGCCCATTGCAGACATACCAGAACCGATGATCGCGACGTCAACAGTACTATTCGGCCACGGTGACTGCCACTTCGAGTACACTGAGGGCTTGGAAAGCCAGTAAGGAGATGTTGGGTTCGGTATCGGCACCCCAGGGTCTACGACCCCAGGCATGTAGATACCATCCGGTGACCCCGACATGATTCGTCCCACGCTGGTTCTTTGGAGCGGAGGAGTAGAAGACGACAATCCGTGTACCTCTTGGTAAGGCACGCTGATATAGAGGTACGGTGAAGCTGAGGAGGAGAGCTCACTTTGAGGTCTTTCTCAGAAAAGCGGCTGGAAAGAGGTTGTTACGATATAGGACGCGCCACCGACAGTACAGTGGATGCTATGCTTCTATCGGGAGACCTGGAACTTCATGAACCACTCTAACAATCTGCAGCCGAGAACAGATCACACCATGGAAAGGATGTTGGCAGAGGTAGTAAACCATCAAGCTGGAGCTTGCCAGGGAGCAAAGTTGTTAAGATGGATCCTGATATTGCTGATTAGAGTTAGCTTCATGCCCTTGTATTGGATCGAACGGGTTTACGGTAACGATCTTAAGTGGGCGATCTATGCAGGGCCAGGGAGAAGGTCATAGAGTTCCAGGTCATGATGATCCTAGTTAGCTGCGTAGCCTCTGATGACTGGCAAAACTGCAAGTTGTCCGGAAATTCGAGCTTGCCGATTCGGTTATAGTGCGCTCGCTGAAAGAACGTGTAAAACCAGCGGCCTTTCTATAGGATGACTTACGGATAACTGGTACGTACGTAATCGTGATGATAGTAAGATAACGGCTATGATAGTTGTTTAAAGTATTGATGATTGTACATTGATAAACGATAAGAACAGTGGTATGTTAGGGATCGGTGGCGGAAAGGTGCAGCAGCGGCAACGTTGAGTTTCCGGAGGAAGCCTGCGAACACGGTGCTGCGGGGACTACAGACCCCACCTGACATTCTGGAACACAGGCTACGGGCGTGCTTAACCTCAGTACTGCCATTTCCCGTTAAGGAAACATCACCACGCTTCTTGACTTCCTCATTCGACATCCTGGTAGGACTTTCCTGATACGGCAGGGCTGGACCTTTCAATTTACTTTGCCCCTACGACCATTAATTTAGTCGCCTCTAGACAATACAAAGATAACGCCTACCCTGCTTCGGTAGCTTGCTCTATCAGTGGTCTATGTTGCTCGCGCTACTCTATCTATACTCCAATGGTCTTGATATCTGTCTGGTCTTCCCCCATTAGCGCATTGCTCACAGCAAAGCACCATTGCTAATTTACTGCATTTGGCATTAGCCCGGAATGAGGTTCACTTTGTGGCCGGTGTTCACGGGATGCAGGACCTTCCCTTATCGACCCCGGACGATGCACCAATTGGTGCCCCCTCACTGCTGGGACCCTGTCGTCCACGTGGACTTCCAATCTCTCCACATATAACATACCCCAAGCTGGTCTCCCAAACTGCTGGAATTCTCGAGACACTATACCTTCATCAAGTCGGCTATTACCATAAGCGACAACAGCAGCATCATCTCCGATAGGCCCGTACTTGCCTCTACAGACCTACGACTTCATCAACTTTAGGACCTTCTGCTGCTTCCGGTACGTCTTTGCTGCTCGTTCGCAGCACTTCCAGCGACGACACCATGGCTCAAGACCTTGGGAAGCATGCCATGGGCGACATGGGCGACATGGGCGACATGGAAACCAAAGGTGATTCGGATGCCCTTAGGCTCCAGGAGATGGGTTACATTCAGGAGTTGGAACGCAATTTCTCAGTTTGGGCCATCTTGGGTGTTGGATTCTCCCTTACAAACTCCTGGTTTGGCATTTCAGCCGCTCTGGTTACCGGTATCAACTCTGGTGGGCCCGTTCTTCTCGTTTACGGCATCATCGCGATGGCACTTGTTGGCGCCGCCGTAGCCGTCACATTGTCTGAGCTCGCCAGTGCGCTGCCAAACGCTGGAGGGCAATACTATTGGGCAGCGGTTTTGGCGCCTAAACGTTATGCTAAGATCTCGAGCTACTTGACCGGCTGGTTTGCTTGGGCCGGAAGTATTTTTACCAGCGCCAGTGTTTCGCTGGCGGCATCGTCCGCAATTGTCGGGTGTTACCAGCTCACGCATCCAGACATGTGAGTACCCCGTTGCGCCTCCGTCTATTTCGTTGTACGCGAAGTGTCTCGACCGACTTTTCTAATATTTCTCTAGGGTTATACAATCGTGGCACGTGGTTGCCACCTATGAGAGTAAGTGCTCGGTGCCTAACACAATCTGCCTTCCCTCACGGTTGCAGTCAAGCGAAAATTCCACCCTTCATCTTTTGGTGCAGTAAACATGGATTTTGAGCTAATATATGTTTGCAGTCCTCAACATCGTTGCTTTCGTCTTCAACACCTATGGCAGGATTCTTCCCATTATTAGTCAGATGTCTCTCTACATCTCCTTGGTCTCTTTCGCCGTGATACTTGTTGTTGTTCCAGCCAAAGCACCCAGTCATAACTCTGTAAGCTTCGTCTTTACAAATTTTATCAACAACACTGGGTGGAAACAGGACGGAATAGCATTCATTGTCGGCCTAGTCAACACGAACTGGTCGTTCACCTGTCTCGACTGTGCAACTCATCTGGCTGAAGAGGTTCCGCGACCCGAACGAATGGTCCCAGTGGCTATTTGTGGCACGGTCGCGATTGGTTTTGTCACGTCCTGGTTCTTCGCTCTCTCGATGATGTTCAGTATCCAAGATCTGGAAGCAGCAGCCTTAACACCTACATACGTACCTATCCTCGAAATCTTCAATCAAGCTATCAACACGACCGGCGCGTGTGTCCTGGAAGCGATGATTATACTTACAGCATTCGGCTGTCTTATTGCAGCTCATACCTGGCAGAGCCGGCTTTGTTGGAGCTTCGCTCGTGACGGCGGATTACCAGGCCATAAATGGCTCGCACGCGTCAACCACAACCTTGACGCTCCCTTATTCGCGCACGCTACTAGCACCACCCTCACAGGTCTCGTCGGGCTGCTCTACCTGGGTAGCAGTGCTGCATTCTTCTCGTATGTCCATCCCGCATCACTTCCCACTTCGAAGCCCGGAACTGACAGGTGGCAGAGTGGTCGCAGGGGCTATAGGTCTTCTATACATCTCCTATTCGATCCCGGTGGTCTGCTTGCTCATTAGAGGGAGAAACAACATTGCTCATGGTCCCTTCTGGCTCGGCAAATTCGGTCTTGCATGCAACATTGTGCTACTTGTTTGGACGACAATCGCACTTGTCATGTACAGTCTGCCCCTGTATATGCCCGTCGAGGCTGGAAGTAAGTGCCCCTTTCCATCATTGAAGTACAACTCGTTCTACTTGATCTCGGCTTCTTCCCCTCTGAGATCAGGAAGACACAGCGAAATCAATACTAACACTTCTATCACCAGGCATGAACTACGTCTCCATAGTGTACGTGGTGGTGGTAGTGCTCATTACCATCGACTGGTTCGCGCGTGGACGGAGGGACTACCAGGGAACAGGAGTTCACGAAGAAATCAATCCTGCTGTTGGATTGAGCGTTATTACCGCCACCGAAATTCATTCGGCTCCGCGCAAGACATCATAGGGAAAGATCGCTTCAGCGCTGTAAAATACAGTCTTGCGCGCAGCTCCTGTTCGTATCGAAATCCGCAGGTCAATGGCCATAAGTTAGCTGCAATCTTGTATAGAACAATTTAACATGTGATTTATCCCTCAGTCGCTCTAATCCCATTCTGTCCTGTCTATACGTTCTTCTTCGGACCCCGCTCTTCACCGATTTACATACGTAGGTAGAGTGATTCTCGCCACCAGCTCGGCGTCACTAAGATCTTGTACAGTAGCTACGAGCAGCCTAAGTCAGCTTACCCTTGGGAACGTCCCATAAGAAATGGAAGGGAAGTGATATCTTGCCCCGGGTGCGTGCGAAGGGGTTGGCTTTTGCTTTGACACGCGCGACATGGGCTAAGGCCGTAGGGGAGTGTATGTATGACTCGGGTGAGCTGGAGGCAGGAGCTCGGGACGAAAGTATGTCAGCTTGCGTTAAAAGACAATCGAGCCGCCTGTTATTTATTGACTTTGGGGCTAATGCCAGGGAACTTGAAGGCGGGGAGTCAGCGTCTTCTTGATATGAGTAGTGGTGGTTCTCCCATACGAGCTACATGTACTGGTGTCTTCCGAATAACCAGGTTCCTGTCCAAAGCGCTAAGTACAATGCACGTATACTCAAAGATGGTCCAGAGTTCTATTCCCCTCCAGCCGGTCACCAAGAAATAATGTCCCATCATCGCTCTCAAACGCCCATGGTAAAATCGTGCTCAATGCCCGGCGTAACACTGGCCATAAACTTCAAAAACACCACCAAATACTGATCAACTCTAATCGCCACCTTCTCATCACTCTCATCCTCGTCCGCCTGATCCAGCACCTCCCACTCATCTCCGCCCCCAGCCTTAACACCAGCCTCATGCCCGCGTTTCTGGCTATCTTGCAACGCCAGTCTATTCGTGTCGTCAATCAGTCCCTCCATGCCGCTTACCCCCTTATCTGCGTCGCCAGCCGACCCAGCTTTCGCCCTTTGCAGCCGCAGTTTCAGCGCTGCATCGGCGCGGTCGAGCAGGATTTTCATGACGCTGGCGTGTTTGCAGGGGTGTATGCTTGCCATTTTGACACTGTTGTCGAAGAAGGGGAAGTCTTCGAGAGTAACGGTTTTGTCTTTGTAATCGCCTACGATGTCCTCCATCATCGCGGTTGGTGGGAGGGGTTCGGAGGGAGATATGTAGCCGCTGAGGTACATTCTGGGTGTGCGGTAGTAGGGCGTGTAGGTTATGTAGAGGGTGTATGTTCTTGTTGGTCTGTGATATGTTAGTACACTTCAGGCAGTACAAGATCGGGAAAGACTCACGCTGAAGAATCTGCTGTTTTGTCTCGTATGATGGCCTCATTGTCATCATCGTCGTCTTCGATGTCGGGTATCTCTTCCTCCTCTTCTTCCGCGGGGTTCGCGAGTTGACCAGACTCAGACATCGTCCTAACTTGGCCCCGGAGACCCTCCTGCTCCTTCTCTGTCGTGCCTCCGGTCCTCAGCCAGCCATCATCATCCCCCGAGCCCGCTCCCGGCGCCTCATCATCAGGTGGCCCGAGGAAACCGTCCCTGACCAAGTCGTCAGCCGCGCCTCCACTGCCTGCGAAGTTGTCATCTAGCCGTCTGTGACACGGTACACCGCGTGTGACGAGGAACTGCTTGTTGGGAGGGAGATGGGCGACGCGCTTAGAAGGTGATGAGGCATCGGACCAGGACCAGCTAGGGAACTTGTAGACTAGGTAGTCGCCTGCTAGGACGAACTCTTCGGGCGTGATTTGACCCGTGGTACGGAAGGTAGAGGTGTGGGTTACAGGGGTGAGGCGGTCGCGACCCCAGTCTAGCCAGGAACGCACGGCGGATGTCATTGTGCCAATACCGTAGCAATAGAGGATATAGGGTGATAGGTGGTAGGTGGTTGTGGCGTGATGTTAAGGGATGCTGTAGCTGAGGACTCAGGACTCAGGGCTATGGGGTGCTCCGAGATTCAACAGAAGTGGAAGAGGCAGATTCAGTAGGTACAATATTGCCTTGCAGGCAGCGATCATGCATGCGAAGTACTTCGTGACCCCTCACGCTCTTCGAGTTGCTGTTCGCGGCCATGACATGTGATATCCTCCTTATCTTATCTGCTACGGCTAGCAATGGAGTCTCTTCGCGCAGTCACGTTGTGTCACGTTGCATGCAGCGTCACGCGCGCTTCGCTCATTGAGGAAAAGCCTGGCATTGTTCATATCGCTTCAAGGCCGCCCCTCGTGATCGCACTCTTCAGCAGTCGGACTGTCCGAATCTACATTTCCATCTTTCACGTCCTTCCCCTTGATTTTCCCTTCTGCATTCGGCGGCAGCCATCTCACAGCTAGAGTGAACCCTGCTGCAATTGCAATCATGACTGCCCATGCCAGATATCCCCATAAGATCTGCTTTCGAATACCTATCGCAAACAAACTCGTGAACGCCGCCGGACTGAACGCGCGAAGGCCACTTACCAAAGTCAAAGCCAACGCATTGAGCGTGCCGAGTAATCTCGGGTTTGGGCTAACATCGTTGATCGCAAGCTGAATAGCAGTAAACGACATGCTGACCCCAGACCCCAGAGATAACAAAAATGGCGTAAGTACGAAGAACGTAACCCGCGCACCGTGTGATCCTTGTCTCAGCAGCAGATTGAGCAACGGACAGATGAGGAAGAAGAACGGGTAGGCGTACGCGCATATGCGAAGTACACCACCCGTTCCGATGCGATGTTGGAGAGGTGGGAAGACCAAGAGTAGCCAGATTGCTTGTGCTGCGCCGGTCAGACCCATGAACAGCGAGATGTAGAGCGAGGAAAAGCCGAAGCCACCTAGCCTGACCGGCTCATACCAGAAAACTGGTACAATGGCTGTGTAGGAAAATGCTAGAATCATGATGTGAGACTGCAGGTAGAGCACTGGAAGCACACCTGGTGCCTTTAGCAAGGACCACGTGCTGTTTTCTTCATCCGGCTTAGGCGTCGTCGAAGTGAGCAATGGTTCTGCTTCAGTGTCGTCCCTGGCTGGTTGACCCTCTATGACTCTCGCCGGCAGAGTCTCTTCGACGAACACAGCAGTTACCACTGCCGCGAGCAAGGGGACCACTCCGGTTGCAATCGTTGGAAGTGCATATGGGTAACACTTGAAGAACTTTGATCGCCCAAATGCTCCGCCATATTGCGATGCCGGGTCAGCAAGAGCTCCGCCCATTAACGGGCCGAAAAATATGCCAAGGTTTCCTGAAAAGGCAAACCAGCTGAACGCCCTAGCTTGTGTCTTCTGCGTGCTGTGCTCTGCAATCATAGTCCTGATCGTAATTATAGTTCCTGAGAACACACCTGCCAAGCATCTGAACACGATCATCTGCCAGATCGTCTGAGCCGCCCCAAACAGACTTGTGAACACCGCGACTCCGCATAGCGAGACGACAAGAACTGGTTTCCGGCCGAAGCGATCAGAGAGACGGCCCCAGATTATCATCACGAGCATTTGTGTCAGACTGAACAGCGACTCAATTAGACCTGAGTAGAACCCTGTATCTGCTGGCTGGAGGTTGCCGTTTCGAGCACACATCTGGTTGATGAAAGGGAAGATGCAGAAAAAGGCTAAGGGCTCGCACACTCTGGCGAAGCATAGCAATAGTATCTGCGTTACTGGTAGCGGCTTCTCCTCCTGCTCGTTGTTTTCCGAGACGTCTTCGATAGCTGTCTCCGAAGAGTCATCAGATCGAGATGGTGTTGCAGTCCCAACAGCCGGGCTTGTCTTGGAGGGGCCGTTCTCCGTTGTTGCCTCCGCTACCACTACATCCGACGTAGGAGCCACGTGTTCGTTTGCAAGAAGTGGTGTTTGCTCGCTGGTTAGCTCCCTAATCTCGTCCTCCTGATCGTGCTCGAAACCGAACTTCATTATGTGTCTGACGATGGAAACCTGAGTCTTGGCTTGTCGCTTCCTGGCAACTCGATGCAGGATGGACTTTGCTGCCCAGCCACAAACTTGCTGGTTGCGGAGACTGTCGCCGAGCTAAGGTTGTGAGATTCCCAGATGTAAGCTCGTGAAAGCATAATGACACGCCTGAGGCTACTGACTCAATTTCGTACGGAAGTGGACGTGCCTGCAGTCCGCCGTAGCGGTCAAAGACGGACGCCACATCCTCGAATACGACATGGCGCTAGCGAGAAAGCGATATGCATATGTATCCAGGGCGGATTCATCAAGTATACTCAGCATTTGTGATTGCCGATTCAGAATCCGACTTCTGACAGGCGATCGGAATGCACTCTGTACACAGTTTTTTCCCAAGTCCCTGAGGCAAGGGGACCTCTTGCCAGGCTAAGCAGCTTTTCATAGCATACAAGGCAACTATAAAATTCACGTCCCGGATCACCAATGCTATCCAGGCCTATACTGTCAGAGCCTAAGCTCGTCCTAGCAACATGGCACGACACGACTCCCTAGCAGCGATCTCAAACCCGCTCATCACTCCAAAACAGCTACTAGCATTCCAGCAGCAGCATCAACCTCAGCCAGAAGCAGATACCGCCATCTTCAAGCTCAGCCTCCTCACACAAACAGCCGGCGTCCTGCTCCGTCTACCCCAAGAAGTCATCGCAACGTCAATCGTCGTCTTACAGCGCTATATAACCGCGAGCACCGCCGGAATAGACAGCGACCTGTCCCTGATAATAGCCGACTTCACACCGACCTCCCCCCTCATTCAATCCTCCTCAGCATCGCTCTACCTCACCGCCAAACAATCCTTCCACCCGCTCTCCCCCCGCTCAATCATAAACGTCTACGCCCTCCTAACTTCCCCCTCAACCTC
>Ga0210040_10002816_pt1 | contig 24125 bp, 27 predicted proteins | sample CryGeyCG12114_NA_FD_185462 | JGI IMG/M metagenome (GOLD analysis project Ga0210040, IMG submission 185462) | Groundwater microbial communities from aquifer - Crystal Geyser CG19_WC_8/21/14_NA (SPAdes) (version 2) | ecosystem: Environmental > Aquatic > Deep subsurface > Groundwater | place: USA... | reverse complement strand
CCCGGCTCCCGCTCGTCGGGTGGGTGGGGACCGCGTGGTCGCGGCCGCCACCCACCCACCGGGGGTGCCGGGCCCTCGGGCCCGGTCTCAGCGGCGGCCGCCGCCGAGCAGGCCGCCCAGCACGTCAGCCACCGAGCCCGTACCAGCTGCCGGCTGCTGGCCACCACCGAGCAACCCGCCCAGCAGGCCGCTGACCCCGCCGCCGGCGCCGGCGGCGCCCATCGCACCGCCGAGCAGCGAGCCGAGCATCCCGCCGCCAGCTCCGCTGCCCAGCTGCCCACCACCCAGCTGCCCACCACCCATCTGCTTGGCCAGGTAGGACATCACCACGGGCGCGAGCAGCGGCAGCAGCCGGCGGACCAGGTCGCCCTGGTCACCCCCGCCCAGCGAGCCGCCGAGGGTCTGCGCCACCCCGTCGGCGTGGCCGCCGAAGATGTTCCCGACGATCTTGCTGCCCTCGCCCGGGTCGACCTGGTCGAGGTCGACGCCGCCCTCCACCAGGCCGGGGGAGTGCTGCCCGAGCGCGCCCTCGAGGGACGCCGCCCCCGCCGGGTCCTGGGCGTTGGCGTGCAGCCCGCTGAGCAGGGCGGGGATCGCCTGCTGGGCCGCTGCCCCGGCGGTCTGCTCGTCGGTGCCGAGCCGGCTGGCCAGCTGGCCGAGGGGGAGCTGCTGCATGATCTCGTCGACCGCGCTCATCGTGGTCCTCTCATCGGGTCGCCCAGGTGGCGACGTCGCGACCAGCGTTCCCCGTCCGGGCACCGGCCAAACCGCCGCCGGTCAGGACCAGCGGGCCGAGGCCACCCAGGCCCCCGGGCCCGGCGACGGTGCGGCGCCCAGGGCCCGCGTCCGGTCGGCCCACCCCGACGGGCGCCCAGCGGGGGCGGGGTCGGACGCGGCGACCACTGCCGCCCGGCTGGTGAGCACGGCGACCAGCGCGGCCAGCTCCTCCTCGGTCGGGGCGCCACGGACGACGGTGAACAGCGGTGCCGGCTCCGCCGTCGCGTCCGGCTGCGGGTCGCTCACAGCGGGATGTTCCCGTGCTTCTTGGGCGGCAGGGACTGGCGCTTGGTGCGCAGCAGCCGCAGCACCCGGGTGATCTCCACCCGGGTCTCGTGGGGGGAGATGACGGCGTCGACGTAGCCGCGCTCGGCGGCCACGTACGGGTTGGCCAGCTCGTCGTCGTACTCGCTGATCAGCCGGGCCCGCATCTCGTCGGCGTCCTCGGCGGCGGCCAGCTCGCGCCGGTAGAGGATGTTGACCGCCCCCTGGGCCCCCATCACCGCGATCTGCGCGGTGGGCCAGGCCAGGTTGAAGTCGGCGCCGAGGTGCTTGGAGCCCATCACGTCGTAGGCGCCGCCGTAGGCCTTGCGGGTGATCACCGTGACCAGCGGGACGGTGGCCTCGGCGTAGGCGTAGATCAGCTTCGCGCCGCGACGGATGATCCCGTTCCACTCCTGGTCGGTGCCGGGCAGGAACCCGGGCACGTCGACGAAGGTGAGCACGGGGACGTTGAAGGCGTCGCAGGTGCGGACGAAGCGGGCCGCCTTCTCGGAGGCGTCGATGTCCAGGCAGCCGGCGAGGTGCAGCGGCTGGTTGGCGACCACGCCCACCGCACGGCCGTCCACCCGGCCGAAGCCGATGATGATGTTGGGCGCGAACAGCTCCTGCACCTCGAGGAAGTCGCCGTCGTCGACGACCCGGCTGATCACCTCGTGCATGTCGTAGGGCTGGTTGGGCGAGTCCGGGACCAGGGTGTCCAGGGCGCGGTCGTCCTCGGTCACCGCCGGCTCGGAGGTGGAGGCGAAGACCGGCGGCTCCTCCAGGTTGTTCTGCGGCAGGAAGCCGAGCAGGGACTTGACGTACTCGATCGCGTCCGCCTCGTCGGCGGCCAGGTGGTGGGCGTTGCCGGACTTCGTGTTGTGGGTGCGGCCACCGCCCAGCTCCTCCATGGAGACGTCCTCACCGGTGACGGTCTTGATCACGTCGGGGCCGGTGATGAACATCTGCGAGGTCTCGTCGACCATCACCACGAAGTCGGTGAGGGCGGGGGAGTAGACGTGCCCGCCGGCGGCGGCGCCCATGATCAGCGAGATCTGCGGGATCACCCCGCTGGCGTGGGTGTTGCGGCGGAAGATCTCCCCGTACAGGCCGAGGGAGACCACGCCCTCCTGGATCCGGGCCCCGCCGCCCTCGTTCAGCCCGATCAGCGGGCAGCCGGTCTTGAGGGCGAAGTCGATGATCTTGACGATCTTCTCGCCGTAGACCTCACCGAGGCTGCCGCCGAAGACGGTGACGTCCTGGCTGAAGACGCAGACCGGCCGGTCGTCGACGGTGCCGAAGCCGGTGACCACGCCGTCGCCGTAGGGCCGCCGCTTGTCCATCCCGAACGCGGTGGAGCGGTGCCGGGCGAACTCGTCCAGCTCGGTGAAGCTGCCCTCGTCCAGCAGCAGCTCGATCCGCTCGCGGGCGGTGAGCTTGCCCTTCGCGTGCTGCTTGGCCACGGCGGCCGCCGTGCCGGCGTGCACCGCCTCGCCGATCCGGGCGTCCAGGTCGGCCAGCTTGCCGGCCGTGGTGTGGATGTCGGCCGGGGGCTCGGGCGGGGCGTCGGGGTGGTCCATAGGCGGCACCCTAACCAAGGTCGCCGGCCCGGCAGGCGCGGCTCAGACCTGGTCCGACGCCACGGGGCGCAGGTCGAGGCGGCAGTAGGGTCGTCGCTGTGCTGAGCGGGGACGTCCTGGACGCCGACGTGCTGCGTCGTGAGCTGGTGCGTCCGGGCGGTCTCTGGCGAGACGTCGAGGTGGTCGAGCGCACCGGGTCCACCAACGCCGACCTCGCGGTGCGGGCCCGGGCCGGCGCGGGCGCCGGTGAGGTGCTGGTCACCGACTTCCAGTTCGCCGGGAAGGGCCGGCTCGGGCGCACCTGGGTCGCCCCGCAGGGGACGAACATCTCGATGTCGGTGCTGCTGCGGCCCGACGTCGCCCCCGCGCGCTGGAGCTGGCTGCCGCTGCTGGCCGGGCTCGCGGTGGTGGAAGGGGTGCGCCGGGCGGCCGGGGAGCCGGCGGTGCTGAAGTGGCCGAACGACGTCCTGGTCGAGGAGCGCAAGCTGTGCGGGGTGCTGGCCGAGCGGGTGGAGACCCCGGCCGGCCCGGCCTGCGTCGTCGGCATGGGGATCAACGCCTGGCTCGGCGCCGACGAGCTGCCGGTGCCCACGGCCACCTCGCTGGCCCTGCTGGCCCAGCAGCGCGGCACCCGGGCGCCGTCGCGGAACCTGGTCATCGCCACCGTCCTGCGGGCGTTCGAGCTGCTGCACGGGCACTGGCAGGGCAGCGACGACGACGCGGCCTTCGCCGCCTCCTACCTCCAGCGCTGCTCCACCATCGGCCGCCGGGTCCGGGTGCTGCTGGCCGGGGACGTGACCGTTGAGGGGGTGGCGGAGGCGGTGGACGAGGGCGGCCGGCTGGTCCTGCGCACGGCGACCGGACGCCGGACCTTCGGCGCGGGTGACGTCGTCCACCTGCGCTCCTGAGCACCGAAAGCCCGTCCCGCGCGACCCCGGCGGACCGGTCACGGGGAGGTCTCGGTTCGATGTCCGCGGGCAGCACCCTGTGCACAACTCGATCCCGGGGGGTCCGGGCGGGTAGTGTCCGCCAGACCGCACACCTCCACCCGGCGTCCTCGCCGAGCGGCGCGCGGGCCCGGACGACCGCCCCTGGACGTGGAAGCAGGATTCCCTTGACCCCGAGGAACATCTCGATCCCGAGGAAGCCCCCGACCCCGGAGAGCACCGTGAGACGCAGGACCCGGCTGGCCCCCCTGCTGGTCGCCGCCGCCGTGTCGCTGGTGCTGCCGCTGCTGCCGGTCACCCCGGTGACGGTGCCGGTGGCGGCCGCCAAGGCCGCGGCCCCGGACACCTTCCGGGTCAAGCCCGGGCTGGTCTTCAACGACCCCTCGGGCAAGTCGGCCGACAAGCGCCGGATCGTCACCCGCGTCGAGCAGGCCATCGACCACTCGCCCAAGGGCTCCACCATCCGGATCGCGCAGTACCTCAACGACCTGGACAGCTCCACCGACAAGCTGATCAAGGCCTACAAGCGCGGCGTCAAGGTGCAGCTGCTGATCGACGACAACCCGATCTCCAAGCAGACCCAGCGGCTGCGCGACACCATCGGCACCAACAAGAAGAAGGCCAGCTTCGTCACCCGCTGCACCAACAGCTGCATGTCGAGCAGCCTGTCGGTGATGCACGCCAAGTTCTTCCTGTTCTCCCAGAGCGGGGTGTCCAAGAACGTCAGCATGATCAGCTCGGCGAACCTCTACACCGGCAACAGCGCGGGCAGCTGGAACAACATGCACATCCTGGTCGGCGACACCACGATGTACGCGTCGCTCAACAAGTACTTCGTCGACATGCTGCCCGACAAGGACCAGCCGAACTACTACCGCACCACCAGCGACGGCCGCTACAAGGCCTACATGTTCCCGCGGGCCGCCCGTCCGGGGACCTCCGACGTGATCATGCTCGACGTGCTCAACCACGTCCGCTGCAGCGGCGCGGCGGCCGGCTACGGCGACCACGGCAAGACCCTGGTGCGGGTCGAGCAGTGGGGCTGGAGCTCGGCGCGCAAGGACATCGCCCAGCGGCTCTGGACGCTGGCCGACCAGGGCTGCGGCGTGCAGATCATCGCCAACAAGTTCAACACCAACCCCCGCGTGCAGCAGATCCTGCTGCGGCCCACCCGCCACGGGCAGATCCGCTTCTACGACGCCGGGTACGACATCGACCACGACGGCAAGCGCGAGTACATGCACCACAAGGTCGTCGCGATCAGCGGGGTCTGGTTCGGTCGCAAGAACGCCAAGGTCGTCTACACCGGTTCGGCGAACTTCTCCGGCCCGGCGACGCTGCGGAACAACGAGCTGGTGCTGCGCGTGCTGGACGACAAGACCTACGACGCCTACATGCACAACTTCGCCTACATCCGGAACGACTGGACGCACCGCATCACCGCCCCGGCCCCGATCAGCCCGCTCCGCGACGCGAAGCTCGACCAGCGCATCGACGCCGCTCCCGACACCGAGGAGTAGCCGCTGACGGCCCGCACCCGACTCCGACACCGGGGTCGAGTGCGGGCCGTTGTGCGACCCTGGACCGCGTGGGACTGCCGACGAAGCTCCTCGGGATCGACGAGCACGAGGTGCTGCACACCCGGACGCACGCCAAGGCGCTGTTCTGGCCGTGCGCCGCTCTCGTGCTGGTCGGTGCTGCCGTGGGGGCCGGTACGGCGGTGGTGCCGCCGGCCGGACGCCCCCTCGGCCAGCTCGCCATCGCCCTGGTCGGGGTGCTGCTGGGAGTCTGGTGGTGCGTCACCCCGTTCCTGCGCTGGTTCACCACCACCTACACCCTCACCGACCGCCGGCTGATCCGTCGCAGCGGCATCCTCACCCGGCTGAGCCTCGACCTGCCGCTGAGCCGGGTCGTCGACGTCTCCTCCGAGCGGAGCCTGAGTGACCGGCTGTTCCGCTGCGGGACCCTCGCCGTCCAGACCGCGGCCGAGGGCGGCACCATCGCCCTGGTCGACGTGCCCGACGTGGAGCACGTCCACCGGACCATGACCGAGCTGCTGCACCTGGCGCACGAGACCGACCGCCCGGCGCATGGCTGAGGAGGTCTCCCTCCCGCAGCCGGTCGAGCTGCCGCTGCGGGACGTCACGGAGGCGGGTGCCCCGGCTGCGGCCCGTGCGGACGGGTCCGGGCCGCTGGACCTGCGCACCCAGCTCGTCCGCTTCGTCCTCACCGGCGGGCTGTCGGCCGTCGTCGACTTCGGCCTGCTGGTCGCCCTGATGGCCGCCGGGCTCGGCCACACCCCCGCCAAGGCCCTGTCCTTCGTGGCCGGCACCACCACCGCGTACCTGATCAACCGCCGCTGGACCTTCCGCGCGGAGCCCTCGCGGCGCCGCTTCGCGGCCGTCGTCGTCCTCTACGCGGTGACCTTCGCCCTGCAGGTCGGGCTGTTCAGCCTGCTGTTCACCACCTTGACCCGGTCGGGGCTCGGCGAGCTCGCCGTCCAGGTGGGGGCCTTCGTGGTCGCCCAGGGCGCGGCCACCACGGTCAACTTCGTGGTCCAGCGGACGCTGATCTTCCGGCTGCGCTGACGCCACCTCCCACGCGCTTGCTGGGAGGGCGCTGTCGGCCATGGGCTCCGGGCGTCCGGCGCAGGGAGCCGCGTTGGCTAGGCTCACCCCTCGTGAGCCCCTCCGCAGCTGATGGTCCCCGGCCCTTCGTCGTGGGGGTCGTGGGCGGTGGTCAGCTGGCCCGGATGATGTACGCGCCGGCCACCGCCCTCGGGGTCGAGGTGCACCTGCTGGCCGAGGGGCCGGAGGTGTCCGCGGCCGGGGTCGTGCACCACGTCGAGGTGGGCGACTACACCGACCCCGAGACGGTACGGGCGTTCGCCGCCGGCTGCGACGTGCTCACCTTCGACCACGAGCACGTGCCGGGGGGCCTGCTGCGCGACCTGGAGGCCGCCGGCACGGTGGTCCGGCCCGGCGCCGCCGCCCTGCTGCACGCGCAGGACAAGGCGGTGATGCGGGAACGGCTGAGCGCCCTCGGCCTGCCCTGCCCGGCGTACCGGGTGGTGCCCGACGTCGACGCCCTGGTCGCCTTCGGCGACGAGCAGGGCTGGCCCGTCATCGCCAAGACCTCCCGCGGGGGCTACGACGGCAAGGGCGTCTGGAAGCTCGGGAGTGCCGAGGAGGCCGGGCTGCCCTTCGCCGACCTGGCCCCGGGCGTCCAGGTGGTCGCCGAGGAGTTCGTCGACTTCGCCCGAGAGCTCAGCGCCCTGGTCGTGCGCTCGCCGTCCGGCCAGGCCGTGGCCTACCCCGTGTCGGAGTCGGTGCAGCGGGACGGGGTCTGCGTCGAGACCGTCACCCCGGCGCCCGGGCTCGACCCCGAGCAGGCGGTGGCCGCCGAGCTCCTCGCCCTCACCGTGGCCTCGGAGCTGGAGGTGGTCGGGCTGCTGGCCGTGGAGCTGATGCAGCGCCGTGACGGCTCGGTGGTGGTGAACGAGCTGGCCATGCGGCCGCACAACACCGGCCACTGGACCATCGACGGTGCGCACACCTCCCAGTTCGAGAACCACCTGCGGGCCGTGCTGGACCTGCCGCTCGGCGACCCCGGCCTGCGGGCGCCGTGGACGGTGATGGCCAACGTGCTCGGCGGCGAGGTGGCGGACCTGCCGTCGGCCCTGCTGCACTGCTTCGCCCGCGACCGCCGGCTGCGGGTCCAGCTGTACGGCAAGTCGGTCCGTTCGGGCCGCAAGGTCGGGCACGTCACCACCTACGGCGACGACCTGGTCGAGACGCGGAAGCGGGCCCGGCACGCTGCCGCCTACCTGATGGGGGACGCCGGTGCCTGACTCGTCGACGAGCGGGGGAGCGCCCCGCGTCGGGATCGTGATGGGCTCGGACTCCGACTGGCCGGTGATGAGCGCCGCCGGTGAGGCGTGCGCGGAGTTCGGCGTCGCCTACGAGGCCGACGTGGTCTCCGCGCACCGGATGCCCGAGGCGATGATCCGCTACGGCCGGGAGGCCCACGGGCGCGGGCTGCAGGTGATCATCGCCGGGGCGGGCGGTGCCGCGCACCTGCCCGGGATGCTCGCCGCGGTCACCCCGCTGCCCGTGGTCGGGGTGCCGGTGCCGCTGAAGTACCTGGACGGCCTCGACTCGCTGCTCTCCATCGTGCAGATGCCGGCCGGGGTGCCCGTGGCCACCGTCGCCGTCGGCGGGGCGCGCAACGCCGGGCTGCTGGCCGTGCGGATCCTGGCCGCCGCCGACCCCGCCCTGGCCCAGGCCATGCTCGCGTTCCAGGAGTCACTGCGGGCGGCGGCGGAGGCCAAGGGGCAGAAGGTGCGCGACGCCCGTGCCCAGGGCTGAGGTCCCCGACCGGGGCAGGCCGGCCAGGGCCGGCGCGCTGGGCGAGCTGGCCGGTGGGGTGGCACTGCTGGGCCGCGGCCTCGGGCTGGTGCTGCGCCGGCCGCGGCTGTTCCTGCTCGGGGCGCTGCCCCCGCTGGTCACCTCGGTGCTGCTCACCGTCGTGCTCGTGCTCCTCCTCACCCGGCTGGACGTCCTGGTGCCCGTGCTCACCGGCTTCGCCGACGGGTGGCCCGGACCGCTCGTCCAGGTGGTGCAGGTGCTGGTCGCCCTGGCCCTGGTGGCGGGGACCGTGCTGCTGGCCGTCCTCACCTTCACCACGCTCACGCTGACCCTGGGCGGGCCGCTCTACGACCTGATCTCGGAGTCCGTGGACCGCGAGCTCCCCGACCCGCCCGCGTCGGCGGAGGAGCCGCTGCTGCGCTCGGCCGGCCGGGCCGTCCGGCAGTCGCTGGCCCTGGTCGCCCTCGCCGCGCTGGCCGCGGTGGTGCTGTTCGCGGCCGGCTTCATCCCCCTTGTGGGCCAGACGGTCGTGCCGGTGGTCTCTGTCCTGGTCGGGGGCTGGCTGCTCGGCGTCGAGCTGGTCGGCTCGGCCCTGGAGCGGCGGGGCGTGCTCACCCTGGCCGGCCGCAGCGCCCTGATGCGCCGTCGCCGGCTGCGGGTGGTGGGGATGTGCGTGCCCACCTTCGCGCTGCTGGCCGTCCCCTTCCTCGGGGTGGTGGTGTTCCCGGTGGCGACCGCGGCCGCCGTGCTGCTGGCCCGCCAGCTGGACGAGGAGTCGACCGACCCGGCGGCCGGGACCGCAGCCGGGGCCGGCGGCGGCGTGGCGGCTCAGCCGCGCTGAGCCGGCGGGGGTCCCGTGCTGGCCCGGCGGCGCAGCGTCGGGGTGGAGTCCAGGTGCGGGGCGGGCGGCGCCCCCTCGATCAGCGCGAACAGCCGACGTCCCACGTGGGCGCCGAAGCCGATCACGTCGTGGCTCATCGCCGACAGCCGCGGGTGGCTGATCTCGCACAGCGGCGAGTCGTCCCAGGCCAGGACGCTGACCTCCTCGGGCACCCGGACGCCCAGCTCGGCGAGCGCCGACAGGGCCGAGACGGCCATCAGGTCGTTGTCGAACATGATGGCGGTCGGCCGGTCGGTGCCGGTGACCAGCGCCCGGGTGGCCGTCCGGCCGCCCTCCGCGGAGAAGTCCGCGTCGTGGATCTGGCCCTCGACGCCCTGGGCGGCGGTGGCGGCCAGGAAGGCGTCGTTGCGGATCGTCACGTGGCTGAGGTCGCCGATGCCGGTGACCCGGGCCAGCCGGGTGTGGCCGAGGGCGACCAGGTGCGCCACCGCCTCGTCCATCGCGGTCGTGTCGTCGGTCCAGACGGTGGTGAACCCCTCGGTCACCGACGGGTCGCCGACGAACACCGCCGGCAGGTCCAGCTCGGCCAGCAGCGCCAGCCGGGGGTCGTCCACGCGCAGGTCCACCACCACCACGGCGTCCACCCGGCGCTCGGAGCCCCACTTGCGGTAGGTGGCGAGCTCGGAGCCGAGGTCGGGGCAGACCTGCAGCAGCAGGGCGTACGAGCGGGTGCTGAGCTCGGCCTCCATGCCGGCCAGGAACTCCATGTAGAAGGGCTCGCTGGCCAGGGTGCGGGGGTCGCGGCCCAGGACCAGCCCGAACGCGTCGGTGCGGGAGCCGGAGAGCAGCCGTGCGGTCCTGTTCGGCGTCCACCCCAGCTCCTGCGCCACGTCGAGGATCCGCTGCCGGGTCTCCTCGGAGACCCCGGGCCGGCCGTTGAGGGCGTAGGAGACCGCACCCTTGGAGACCCCCGACCGGCGGGCGATGTCGTTGATGGTCGTCCGGCTCACCGAAGCACCCCTTCCGCTGCGCAGTGCCGGGCCCAATGTACCGACTGAACCGGTTTTGGTAGGTTCGTGAGCCGTGCGCGCGCTCCCAGCGCGGCACGACCAGCCACCACCGGAGGAGGACCATGTCCCAGCAGGACCTGTCCGTGCAGCTCTACACCGTGCGCAACGCCTTGGCGCAGGACTACGACGGCACCCTGGAGCGCGTCGCGGGCTTCGGCTACACCCAGGTCGAGCCCTTCCAGTTCGTGAAGTTCCTGGACGAGCTGCGCGGGCTCGCCCGGCACGGGCTGAGCGCCCCGACCGCGCACGTCGGCCTGCTCGACGGCGACCAGGACGAGATCTTCGCCGCGGCCACCGAGCTCGGCATCACCACGGTGATCGAGCCGGCTGTGCGCGACCCGCACTGGGAGAGCTCGGACTCCATCAAGGCGGTCGCCGACCAGCTGAACGCGGCCGCCGAGAAGGCGGCCCAGCACGGTCTGCGCGTCGGCTACCACAACCACTGGTGGGAGCTCGCCGAGGTGGACGGCCGGCACGGGCTGGAGGTGCTCGCCGACCACCTCGCCCCCGAGGTCCGGCTCGAGGTCGACACCTACTGGGCCCAGGCCGGCGGGGCCGACGTGCCCGCGCTGCTGGAGCGCCTCGGCGACCGGGTGTTCGCCCTGCACGTGAAGGACGGCGACGGCAGCACCGACACCAAGAAGCAGGTGGCGGTCGGCTCCGGGTCGCTGCCCGTCTGGGACTTCATCGCGGCCAAGCCGGACGCGCTGCGCGTCGTCGAGCTCGACGACAGCGACGGCGACCTGCTCGACGCCGTCCGGGACAGCCGCACCTACCTGCTGCAGGGCGCTCCGGCCGCGGGCGCGGGCGCCTGATGGCGGGCGCGACCGGCCCCGTCGGCGTCGGCATCATCGGCGCCGGCGTGATCAGCAAGACCTACATCGAGAACCTGACCAGCTTCGCCGACACCCGCGTGGTGGCGGTCGGGGACCTGTTCCCCGAGGCCGCGCGGGCGCGGGCCGAGGAGTTCGGCATCGAGACCGCCGGCGATGTCTCGGCGGTGCTGGCCAACCCCGAGGTCGAGCTGGTGGTCAACCTGACCATCCCGGTGGCCCACGCCGAGGTGGCCGGCCAGGCCGTCGCGGCGGGCAAGCACGTCTGGAACGAGAAGCCGCTCTCCCTCGACCGGGAGAGCGGGCGGGCCCTGCTCGACGCCGCCGACGCGGCCGGGCTGCGGGTCGGCTGCGCACCGGACACCTTCCTCGGCGCCGGGCTGCAGCAGAGCCGGCGGCTGCTGGAGGCCGGCGAGATCGGCACCCCGCTGACCGCGCTGGTGCTGATGCAGGGACCGGGCCCGGAGTCCTGGCACCCCAACCCCGCCTTCCTGTTCCAGGAGGGCGCCGGCCCGCTGTTCGACATCGGCCCGTACTACCTGACGGCGCTGGCCCAGTTCTTCGGCCCGGTCCGCTCGGTCTCCGCGGTCGGCTCCAAGGCCCGGGAGACCCGCACCATCGGCTCCGGCCCCAAGGCCGGCGAGCAGTTCGACGTCACCGTGCCCAGCCAGTACGCCGCGCTGGTCCGCTACGAGTCGGGGCAGTCGGTGACGATGATCTACTCCTTCGACTCCGCGGTGAAGCGGACGCTGCTGGAGGTGACCGGCACCGAGGGCACGATGCTGGTGCCCGACCCGAACCGGTTCCACGGGGACATCGGGGTCCGGCGTCGCGACGACGACGACTTCACCACGGTGGCCACCACCGAGGAGCTGTCCTCCCGCGGCACCGGCGCGCTGGACATGGCACGGGCGATCCGCGAGGGCCGGCCGCACCGGGCCCAGGGCGCGCTGGCGTACCACATCCTGGACGTGATGGTGGCGGTCGCCGAGGCCGGCGAGCGCGACGAGGTGGTGACGGTGCAGAGCACGGTCGAGAAGCCTGCGCTGCTGCCCGAGGACTGGGACCCGAAGGCCGCCACGGTCTGACCGGGGCTTCCCGGGTGGGTGGCGGCCGCGACATCGCGGCCGTCACCCACCCGGTAGCAGCTCCCGGCTCTCGGCTGGTCGGAGGCCGGTTCCCGGTAGGCTCACCCGGCGCGGACCCGGCGGGAGGTCGGGCGCAGGCAGGGGGCGGTGGTGACCGGGACGCAGCACGTGCAGGAGGACGACCGGCCGCGGCCGGATGCGTCCTCGGTCCGGCGGTGGCGCCAGTACCTGGCCGACGAGCGGGCCGAGGCGTCGGTCTACCGCGACCTGGCCAGCCACCGAGGCGGCGAGGAGCGCGAGATCCTGCTCGCCCTGGCTGAGGCCGAGGGCCGGCACGAGGCCCACTGGCTGGGCCTGCTCGGCGAGGACCCCGGGCGGGACCGGCGGCCCGACGTCCGCACCCGCGTCCTGGGGATGCTGGCCCGGCGCTTCGGCTCGGTGTTCGTGCTCGCGCTGGCCCAGCGGGCGGAGGCGCGCTCCCCGTACGAGCAGGACCCGCACGCCACCGCCGCCATGGCCGCCGACGAGCGGATCCACGAGGAGGTCGTCCGCGGCCTCGCCGCGCGCGGGCGCCAGCGGCTCTCCGGCACCTTCCGGGCCGCGGTGTTCGGTGCTAACGACGGCCTGGTCAGCAACCTCTCGCTGGTGCTGGGGGTGAGTGCCAGCGGGGTGGGCACCTCGTTCGTGCTGCTCACCGGGCTGGCCGGCCTGCTGGCCGGCGCCCTCTCCATGGGGGCGGGGGAGTACGTGTCGGTGCGCTCCCAGCGCGAGCTGCTGGAGGCGTCCACGCCGGACCCGCAGGCCCAGTCCGTGCTGCCCGAGCTGGACCTGGACGCCAACGAGCTGGCCCTGGTCTACCGGGCCCGGGGGATGGAGCCCGAGGAGGCCGAGGCGCACGCGGCGGAGGTGCTGGACGGCCCCCGGCTCGGCCAGATCGACGTGCCGCCGGTCGAGGAGGTCGACGAGCACGAGGCGATCGGCACCGGCCTGGGTGCGGCCGTCTCCAGCTTCTGCTTCTTCGCCTCCGGTGCGGTGATCCCGGTGCTGCCCTACCTGCTGGGGCTGAGCGGCCTCACCGCGGTGGTGGTCGCCGCCGTCCTGGTCGGGATCACCCTGCTCGCCACCGGCGCCACCGTCGGTCTGCTCTCCGGCGCCTCCCCGCTGCGACGCGGGCTGCGCCAGCTGGCCATCGGCTACGGCGCGGCCGGCGCCACCTACCTGCTCGGCCTGCTGCTCGGCACCGGCACCGCCTGACCCTGGCCCGCCGCACCGGTGAGCACCTCGACCGCGCGGCCGGCCCTGGACGCGGTCGAGCCGGCCGCGCGTGGTCCCGCTCTGCCCGAGCCGGACGTCACCGTCGGCGGGTGGGCGAGCCCGTGCCCAGCCTCCGGGCGGCGACCGACCCTCCGAGGGAGGCGCCAGCAGCAGCCGCGACCAGGACCCGACGGGAGCGGTGCCCCTGGTTCCACCGGGCTCGGACCGCCTGCCAGCCCTCGGGGGGCGGGTCCGACGGCCGCCAGCCACGGATGCGGGCGTTCGAGGGCTCGTTGACCACGAGCGTGACGGCGATGGCGGCCGCGGTGCAGCCCGTCGCCACCGCCCGTCCTACCGCCAGGACGGCACGGTGATCGCTGATCGCGACCACCGTGGCCCCGGCGGCAGCCGCGGTCGCGGAGAGGAACAGCGCTGGCGCGACCCGGGACATCACCCGGTCGAGTCGTTGCTGGCCGGTGAGCCAGCCGGACCAGTCGCGGGCACGGCGCATCCCGGCGAAGGGGTCGAGGGCCACGATCCCGACGAGGGCGCCCAGGGTGGTGGCGTGGACCGCCTCGACCACGACCGGCCATCTGCTCATGCCGTCAGAGTGGACCGGGCGAGGGCTCAGTACAGGCACCGTCGGACCAGCTCGCCACGGGTGGTGGTCAGCCGAGGTGCGATCCCGCGGGCAGGTCGACGGGGGGCGGAGCCGCTCTCTGCACGCAGGCCTAGCGCGGTCAGCTGCGCCTCCGTCTGGCCGCCGAGGTCGCGGTTCTCGAACAGAGATTGCACTACTTCCCACAGCCCGTCAGGCGTGAGCCCGCCGGCTACGCCGTAGTCGTAGACGATGGTCGGCTCGGGTCGCCGTCGTCGGTGCCGTCCTCGACAGCTCGAAGGAACTCCTCCCAGAAGATGGCTTGCGTTGCGTCGGCTCGTACTGCTCCCCGGCTGTCCACTCCGATTACGTTGAAGACCCCGGCGATCACCCGGTCCGACACCGAGCTCGAAGCGGTGTTCGTCTTGGGTGCGACGGGGGAGAGGCCTGAGAGTTCTGCGGGTTGTAGCCCGCGGCTTCGAGGACGTCGCCGATGCTCCAGCCGTCCAGCACCTCCACTGTCGCCCGGACCAGCAGCTCGTCGACTTGCCGGGGCTCCTCGGAGTCGGAGCCTGAGTAGATGGTGCCCTTCCCTGGTTGTCCTCCGACGGTGTTGTGCTCGTGGTCAGGGTGGCCGACGCCGCCGGGCGTCCAGTCCGGGGCCGCGGGGTGGTGGTGAGGTGGCGGACCCCACAGGTCGACGTGGTGCCGTTCCGCGGCGAGCGGGTGCACGCCGAGCTGGCCGCACCACTTAGCCCGGGCCTCGAGGTCGTGGCGGTATGCGGTAGCGGTGTTGGCCGGGTGCCCGACCAGCCAGTCGGCCGCGAGCCGTAGGAACGGGTCATCAGCTTCCGAACCGGGCAGCCGGTCGAGCGGCTCGGCCCGGACCGGCGGCACGGCCAGGCCGAGGGGCACCTGGAGGGGGGTCAGCGTCACTTTCGGCACGCTAGCGGCCAGCACCGACAGATCATCAGATATCGTCCTTTATCTGACGGTGTAGACGGTTGGCGAGCTCGGTCTCTTTGGGCTGATCGAATCGTTTAGTGAGTGAGCTGTGGGTTAGCGGTGTCAATGCCGGACCGACTTAGGTCGGCTCACCACCACGGCCCGTGCTGGTTGCGGGCGACCTGCAGGACGTCGGCCACGATGCCCGCCAGCCCCTGCGGCGTTTGGTCGGGCGCGAGGGCCCGGGCCAGGTCCGGCTCCGCGCTGAAACGCTCGATGATCGGCTGCGTCCGGTCCTCGTTGAGCCAGGCGAAACTCGGGAATCCCTCGGAGGCCCCACGGCCTCTCGTCGCGGCCACGACGCACCAGAGAAAATTGGCTTGGCACAGTGAATCCAGGGCGTCGTCGTGATGAGCAGGCCGGTCCCCAATAGGCGGGGGCGTGCCGGCGTCGGGCAGGTCGGGGTAGAGCGCCGGGATACTGGCGAGCCGTTGGCGTGCGACGGCGATGAGCAAGCCGTGGATCTCTCCGCCGGCGGTGAAGCTACTCCACTGGTCGGTCCGAGAGGCGTGAACGTCGGCGTGCCGTAGCCAGGACTGGTACGAGTAGCGGTTGGTGCCGACCTCACGCAGCGTCAAGGTTCGAACGGCAGACCACTCCTCAAGCCGCACGGCCAGGGCGATGGCGGCAAGTGCACGCGCTGCGACCTCTAGCCAGATCCGCGGCTCTCTGCCGGTGAGCACCTGCCCGTCGATCCCGATGGAAAGGTAGATCCGGTGCAATCCCCGCGTTGCACGCTCGACGAGGTCGTCGTCGCCGGTGACCAGCCCCACGCCGAGGCAGGCTGCAAGCCGGTCGAGGAGGTCCATTAGCTGAGCGAACTCTTCGGTGTCCGGCTCCGCCTGCCGGGCGAGGGCTTTTCCTGCGGTCGTCGTTTGGAGGAGCAGGAGCCGCAGGCCGCGTTCGTCGCCTGCGCGCGATATCTCAGTGACGGCGGCGGTGAAGGTGCTGTCAGGCAGTTGCCAGGTGATGCTGCTGATGGGTCCGTGTGCGAGATTGCCTTCCTGTCGACGTACGGAGAGGTCGGTCACGATCCGGCCGAACCGGTCTTGCTCTTGGTTGCGAATGGCCTCCGCGAACGGGGCGAGCAGCGCGGCTAGGTCGGGGGTCCGCCAGCGTCGCGAACTGGTGCCGTCGCGCACGTAGACGTCCCCAGCTCGCAAGTGAGTGATCTCGTTCCCGTTCGCGTCGGTGTAGTTCATGTCTGCCTTGACGATGGGGAATAGCCGGTCGGCCTTACGTCCGAGGAAGACGACGACGACGTCGCCGGCCTCAGTGCGGTGCAGCTGGCTGACGACCGGCACTTCGCCTTCGAGGTGCTTGGTGAGGAGGTCGTTCAGCCTGGCCGAGTCGAAGGCGCGCCCGTCGAGGACGGCACCGACGGGGTCGCCTTTGCCGTCGACACCGACCACGAGGTAGCCGCCGCTCGGGTTGGACATCATCGCTGCGGCGTCTTTGACGAACTCGGCGCGCCCCTTCCCGTCGCGTAGGTCGCACGCTTGCTTGTAGTCCAGAGTCGGGTACTCCGCCTGGGCGGCGAGCAGCACGTGCATCTGCTCCAGGTCCACCCGGCCATCCACCACGAACGGTTCCATGCCTCATCATCTGACCTTGTCGTCCCCGGCGCCGCGGCGCAGCGCAGGGTCAGGCGTCAGCGGGTGGCCGATCAGTGGATTTAGGTGGTGGCCCAGTGTCGGTCCTTTTCGGTCCGCCTCAAGGTGTGGCCCGGAAGGTGGCCCGAAACGCCTCCCAGGGCTGGCTCGGTGAGGAACGGGCTTGTACTTCCGGGCCGCGCAGGTGCCTATGGGAAAGGGTGTACCGCAAGGGGAAGGTTGACCGGGAGGAGAGTGCGGCCGCGACTGCTGATCTCGTGGCCGTTGGCCGCGGCCTCCTCCGGATCGCCGAGGTGTGGCTCAGCTCAGGTTGAGCTCACCGTCTGTCGTGCCCTCCTCAGTGGCACTGAAGAACAAGTAGACCGTGCTCTTCCCCGACATGCGCGACACGGCATTCTCGTTCACGTCATCTTTGGTGTACGGCGAACAGGACCGGTCAGCTAGGAAGGCGTCGCGGGCGGCTTCTGGTGTGAGGTCTGTCGTGAAGTACACGTCGCACTAAGACGGACCTGCGCTAAGAACTGGGCCTGCCGCTCCAGCTGAGCCTGCTTCCACTGCGACACCGCAACACCTCTCGCTGACCAGGAGTGCTGCGACCAGCCTTTGAGGCCAGGGAACGTCTACTGGCACGGTCGTAAGGAGGTCGTCACCCATCGGTCGGGCGGAACCCTGGCGCTACTAGGCGGCGCCCAGTAGTGTGGCGATCATGGCGGACCCGAATACTGACTTGGAACCGCGTCGGAGTTTGCTCCTGCGTGGGGTGCTCGACATGTGTGTGTTGGCGATGGTCCAGCACCAGCCTGACCACGTGTACGGACTGGTGAGCCGGCTCGCGGATCGTGGGTTGGACCGGATTAGTTTCGGCAGCCTGTACCCACTGGTGACCCGGCTCCGACAGCAGGGGCTGCTCAGCAACACGTCGGTCCCCAGCCTGGTAGGTCCGCCGCGCACGGTCTTGTCGTTGACGGAGGCCGGTGAGGTGACCCTGCAGCGGTGGACGGAGCAGTGGCAGACGATGAACTCGACCGTGACTCGATTGCTCGAACCGCCGGTGGCGGAATCAGCTCGCTTCGAAGGCGCGCGGTGAACGACCGGGAGCCGGAGTGGCTGTTGGCGGGCTGGGTGCGGCTGGTGCAAGCGCGGTGGACTGCCACCGGGGTTCCGTCACGGGTCTGTGATGAGTTGTTGCAGCAGTTGCTGCAGGATCTCGCGACGGCCAGAGGTGCCGGTGCGCGTATCGAGGAGTTGATCGCCACTCATCCTGTGGCGTTCGCGGACTCCTGTACTGCCGGCCTCGGGTCGCGGCTGGGTTCCATCAGCACAGTCAGGCTGCTGAAGGTGTGCCTGGGAACCGGCGTGCTGGGGGCAGCTGCCGCCTACGGCTCGCTGTTCCTGATCCCTTTCCCGGCCGTGGCGCCGTTCGGGCTCGACGACAGTGTGTTCTTCCTGTTCGTGGACCTGTGGTTGGGCCTGATGGTGCTCACCGCGATGGTGGGCGCGGTCCGCTGGACTTTTCGCCGGTATCGGGAGACGGCGGTATTGGTGCCACGGCTGGCTGCCGGCTTGGCCGTCGCTACTTTGCTCGGGTTCCCGCTGGCTTCGGCTTTCGGGGCTAGTTGGGGCTACAGCACGAACCTCGCGGTCATCCTTCTCGAGGCGCTGATCGTCCTGGCGTTCCTGGCTGGAGCCGTGGTACTGGCCCAGGACTTGACCTACCGGCAGGGCAGGCGTGCTCAGGCCACTGGCGCTCGAGATGGCACGGTCTAGGCTCTACCCGCCACTGCCGGTGCACCGGCCCGTAAGCCGACCCCCCACCAGCACGGCAGGCATCTACTGCCTAGGACCGGCCAGCTGCGGAGCTGGGTGTCCCGTAAGCCTGGTTCGGTGATCAGTCGCAGTCACGGCAGGCTTACCGGCACACCTGTCGTCGGGGTGGCTCAGTGTCGGTCCTTTTCGGTCCGCCTCGAGGTGTGGCCCGGAAGGTGGCCCGAAACGCCTCCCAGGACTGGCTCGGTGAGGGTCGGGCTTGTACTTCCGGGCCGACTGCCGCAGTGATCGCCGCACCTGACTCGTGCCCGATAGCGACCGTCTGACGAGCAGCGTGAGTGACCGGTCAGTCCTCTACGTAGGGTTCATGGAGGAGCTGGTGCAGGATGCAGTCCTGCCAGCGGCCAGCGATGCGCAGGTAGCGCGGCGCGCGGCCGATCTCGGCGAAGCCGCTGCGGGTCAGCACGGTCCGCGAGGCAGCGTTGTGCACCAAGGTGTCGGCTTGGAGCCGGTGCAGCCCGAGGTCGTCGAAGGCGTGACGGACAGTATCGGCGACAGCGGCGGTGGCCACGCCTTGTCCCTGGTGGGTCTGATCGACCCAGTAGCCGAGGTGGGCGGACTGGAAGGCGCCGCGGACGACGTCATTGATGTTCATCCGGCCGGCCAGGTCGCCGTCAGCGGTGATGACCAGCGGGACCATGACACCGTTCGTGTGGCGGGCGAGGGCTTCGGCGACCAGGCGCTGCTGAGTGTCGACGGTGAGGTAGTCGTCGGTGCGGGTCGGCTCCCATGGTGCGAGGGCGTCGCGGTTACGCCGCAGCAGGTCTACCAGGGCCGGGACGTCGTCCTGGGTGAGGAGTCGCGTGCTGACGTCCATACGGAGGAGGCTAGACGACAGTGCCGGTGGCGAAGCGTACAAAGCTGGTGACGGCCGTCGGCGTGCCATCGTCAACGTCTGCGCGCTCTTGGAGAGGTAGTGGTGACCATCGCGGTGTTGGTCGTGACCGGTGGTAGCCGAGGCATCGGTGCTGCAGTCGGACGCCGCGCGGCCGAAGCGGGCTGGTCGGTCTGCCTCAGCTACCGCACTGGGCAGGCGGCTGCCGAAGCCCTCGCCAAGGAACTCCACGACCTCGGGGTCACCGCGCGCGCGGTACGCGCGGACATGTCCATCGAGGCAGACATCGTTGGTCTCTTCGCCGCTGCGGCCGAGCTCGGCCCCGTGACTGGACTGGTGGCCAACGCGGGCGTCGTCGCGCCACAGCGACGCCTCGACGAGATCGACGCTGCCCGCGTCCGCCACCTCTTCGAGGTGAACGTTGTAGCGCCGATCCTGTGCTGCCGAGAAGCCGTCCGGCGCATGTCGACCCGCCACGGCGGGCAGGGCGGCTCGATCGTGTTGATCTCCTCGGCCGCGAGCCGCCTGGGTTCCCCGGGCGAGTACGTCGACTACGCCGCCACGAAGGGAGCCGTCGACACCCTGGGCGTGGGGTTGGCCAAGGAAGTCGCGGGCGAGAGCATCAGGGTTAACGTCGTCCGACCAGGCATCATCGACACCGAGCTCCATGCCAGCGGTGGAGACCCCGACCGGGCGGCCAGGCTCGGTCCGTCGCTGCCCCTCGGCCGCCCCGGCACGGCCGACGAGGTCGCCGAAGCGATCTTTTGGCTCCTAGGTGAGCAGGCCAGCTACTGCACCGGAACCATCCTCGATGTCGCCGGCGGCCGCTAATCCAAACCGGGACCGGAACGCCGCAAGCCCGGCCCCGCCGTCCGGGCTCACCTCGGCCCCACCCACCGACACCACACGACCCGAGGACCCACCGTTACAGCGATCCCGTTAGCCGACCGTCGTGCGAAGCCGAGAACGAGAACGAGAACGAGAACGACCGATTGGTGCCGCTTGTTGCGTCACTCAGTCGGAGCTGCTGCCTCGCGCCTCCTGCTCAGGTAAGCCGCGAGGCCCAGCGCCAGGAGTAGCGCGCCAACGTGCTCACAGGTGGCCAACACGAAGGAGATGACCTGGATGACCAGGTTCGGGAATCTCGCCAGCACTTCGCTTTGCTGCAGACCGTTCAGGGCAAGGTTGAAGGCCACATTTCCGATCAGTGAGAGAGCGAGCAGCAAGCACCCCACTGTCGTGACACGTCGGGCGTCGAGTTTGTTCAGTACCGAGAACATCCAGGCACGTTACCGGCTTGGGTTACACACGTCGGCGCCCTCGATGCTTGACGGTCCCGCCCACCGAGCCGTCAAGCGACGTCGCCCGGGTCGCGCTTGATGGGGCCCAGAGCGCGATCGCGACCATGCTGCGCGCGGGAGGGTGCACCGGCAACTGGCAGCGCGCCGTTGGGGTTGGTGTAGGAGCGCTCGGTCGTCGCCACAAGCCGTCCCCGCAGCGGCACGGCAGAGATCTACTGCCTAGGACCGGCCAGCTGCGGAGCTGGGTGTCCCGTAAGCCTGGTTCGGGTGATCGGTCGCAGCCACCGGGGTAACCGGCACACCTGTCGTCGGGTTGGCTCGGTGTCGGTCGTTTTCGGGCCACCGGACCCGGTCGCGCCGCCTCAGCCTGTCGGAGTGGCCCGTTAACCTTGGCCCGAAAAGGTTTGGCCCGGAACCCGTCGCAGCGGCGGAGTTCCGGGCCAGCAGGCCGGGTGAGGGGAGGGGTGGGGTGGTCGAGTACGGGTACGCGCGGGTGTCGACGTTGGAGCAGGACGTCCAGCTGCAGCTCGACGCGTTGACCGCGGCCGGGGTGCCGGCCAACAACATTCATGTCGACCAGGCCTCCGGCACCCGCGACGACCGACCCGCCCTGCTGACGGTGCTCGCCTTGGTGGGGGAGGGGGACCGGTTGACGGTGTGGCGGCTGGACCGGCTCGGCCGGTCCCTCACCCACCTGGTCAACACCGTCGATGACCTCGGCCGGCGTGGGGTGGCGTTCCGGTCGCTGTCGGACCCGGTCGACACCAGCACCGCTTCGGGTCGGATGATGCTCGGCATCTTCGCCTCGTTCGCCCAGTTCGAACGCGATCTCATCTCCGAACGCACCATGGCGGGCCTGGCCGCCATTAAAGCCTCCGGCGTCCCCCTCGGCCGGCCCAGCCGGGTTCACCCTCAGCAGGTGGCCCACGTCCACCAGCTATCTCGGGAGGGGAAGTCCCAACGCACCATCGCCGCGTTGACCGGGCTCAGTCGGCCGGTGGTGCAAAGGGTGCTGCGCGGAGAGATCGCCTCCCTGGCCGCGCACCAGCCCGTCCCAGGCGGCTCGGAACCTGACCGGCCCGCCGTTAGGCCACCGGAGGACCGGGCATGACGTCTCTCGTCCCTCCCGCGGAGGTGGTGGCCGACCTGCTGGTCAGGATGTGCCGCGAGCCGTGGCCGACCACCGAGCAGGACAGGTGGGACTATTTCGCCGTTCTGGGCCTGTACGACCAAGAACACCTACCGGTACGTGACGACGATCCGGACGGCACCTCCCTTCGGTTCGCCACCTCCTTGCCCGGTGTGGACGGCATCTGCAGCGCCTTCCGAGGCGAGTTTCTCGGGCTGAGCTTGTTCTGCTGGGCAGAACAAGGCAATAACGGGCCCCGAGCCCGAGCCGGCTACCCCGCCCTGCGCGACCAGCTCAACCAGTCCTTCGGTACCCCCGCCGAGGAGTGGGGGCCTACCGCTGAACCTGCCTGCTGCTGGGTAGTCGGCCCGCTCACCATCGAGATGTACTGCTTCCAACGCCACCACAGCTCCGTCATGGTCGGACCAAGCCACACCACCCGCTCAGCAGCCAACGACGCCGCTTACCGACTCTGACCCCCGTCGCGGTGCACGCCGACCATCAAGAACGTCCTTCATCTGAGGGTGTGAACCCCTCTTCACCGTCGATCCGCTTCGTGGGATGGTGCAGTGGTGGCAGCTCGACGGAGGAGCAGGGTGAGGGTCCCGTCGCGTTACGTACTCCGTCTTGTTCGTTACTGGTGGGGGCTGGTGCCGCTGCTCTATCTCCTTTTGGGGACCAGCACCTTTTATGGCAGCGCGGTTCCCTACATCGCCTTCTCGGCTTTGGTGCTCGTTTGGTCGCTGCTGGGAGCTCCGGCGGTCTGTTGTGCGGTCAATCGTCAGACCAGCCGTAGTGGGGAGCTCCTGTACTGCCGCAACAACTCTTCAGGGCTGCTACTTGGATGCAACCAGGTACGGGCTCACAAGTGGCAGAAGTTTCAGGGCCTGTGGTGGACGGCGATCTTCCGCCGTCGGGGCTGGAAAGACCTGTGGGGGTCACCGAAGAACTGGATCTCAACGATCAGCGGGATCCTCGGGATCGTGCTGCCGGCCGCAGTAGGCATCCAGCACCTGCTCACCTGATAGGCAGCTGAGTCAAAGCGGCGCCGCGACTCCCGTCTGACACGCACGTCGGAGATCGGCACAGCAGCACCCAGGAGTGCGCTACTTCTGTGCGAGACTGAAGTTCAGCTTGGACTTCTCAACGCGAAAGTAGGGGTCATGGGTGCTTCGACATGGGCGACCGAGCACTTCGGTGCCGCCGCCGATCAGTTGGTCGAGGCGGTACCTCGCGCCCTCCGACGAGCACACGAGCATGCGGCCGCCGCACAGGCGGCAGGCGGCACCCCACACCTTGACCCGTACGGGCACACGTTGAAGAACCGGCAGCACGAGTGCCTGGTCGAAGAGGTGGTCGCGATCGGCGGGTTCGAGAGCTTCCAACCGCCCGGGGTGCCGTTCCAGTTGGTCCGGCTGGTCGGGACGCGAGTCACCCTGTTCCCGTGGCGGTACGCCACCAACCGCAAGACCACCCGACTCACGGCACGGATGAGGCCGTCCGCGTTTCGGCGGGATCTGTTGACTGGTTCTGCTGGTCCGCGGGCGCAGATGACGATCGAGCAGGCCGAGCTCAGCGTCGCTGAGATCGAGGCGCAGTACGCCGAGGAGAAGGCGGTGTGGGATCAGCTGCGCAGCCTGGCCCGGGTAGTCACGGTCGGCTACGCCAGCAACCCGAACGGCATCATCGACCTCGGCTGGGGTGACGTTGAGCTCCGCGGCGATGACGGAGCCGTCGACTGGCGGCACTGGGAGCCGCTGAGCTGGACGGCCACGACAACGGCCCATCAAGCCGGGGCAGGTCGTGGTCTGCAGGCGGTAACCACACCCATGACCGACCTGCGACCGCCGCGGCCACGGTTCGACGATGTGGCCGACACCGACGACGTGCCGCTGCGGCCGCGGACCACACCGGGGGAGCCGCAGCGTGAGGTCCCGTCTCCCGCTGAAGGCACCGTTCAGGAGCCCGGTGATGGAGCCCACTAACTTCCCAGGGCGAGCAACACCGGATCATCCGACACTCGTCGCGGTCTCCAAGACGTTCGATCGTGACCGGCTGCTCCAGGCCCGCCGGCTCGCTGGCCTGACCAAACGAGCCGTCGCCGATAACACAGGGGTGTCGCCTGCCGCGGTCGGGCAGTGGGAAGCCGGTGTGGCAGCACCGAAGGCGATGCACGTCGCCCGCCTGGCTGAGCTCCTCGATGTCCAGCCCGCGTTCTTCGCGGCAGGCCGCCGCTACCTCCGGCTCGACACCTCCGACGCCCACTTCCGCAGCCTCCGGTCCACCCCAGCCGCTCTGCGCGCGAAGGCGGTGGCGTTCACCGAACAGGTCTGGGAACTCGTGCAGGCCCTCGAGGCCCGGATCGAGCTGCCGCCGGTCGACGTTCCCGGGTTCGCCGGGGGAGAGGTCCACCCCGGCAGCTGGGCTGAAGATCCGGCCGCGGCCGCGCGCGAGCTGCGGGAGCACTGGCAGCTGGGTCAGGGACCCATCCCACGGCTGGTGCGGACCATGGAACGTCACGGACTGGTCGTCACCCTCGTCCCCTTCGCCGGCAACGCCACCAAGACCATCGACGCCTTCTCCACCTCACACCTACCCCGGCCGATCGTCGTCCTCACCCCCGACCGCGCCGACGACGTCTACCGCCACCGCTTCACCGCCGCCCACGAACTCGGCCACCTGATGCTGCACCCCGACACCGCCCCCGGTGACCCCGTGCACGAAAAGGAGGCTGACTTCTTCGCCGCCGAGCTCCTCACCCCCCGCGACCAGATCGTCCCCCAGCTACCGACGCGGATG
>Ga0210040_10002815_pt1 | contig 24131 bp, 16 predicted proteins | sample CryGeyCG12114_NA_FD_185462 | JGI IMG/M metagenome (GOLD analysis project Ga0210040, IMG submission 185462) | Groundwater microbial communities from aquifer - Crystal Geyser CG19_WC_8/21/14_NA (SPAdes) (version 2) | ecosystem: Environmental > Aquatic > Deep subsurface > Groundwater | place: USA... | reverse complement strand
TTATAACTTCCCACTGCGAGTCAGTCAATCTTTTATAACAAGATTCCATAAGCTTAAACGTTTGGTCACTTTTAGCTTACGACTGACTCGCTCTTTTTTGGCCCCTCTTAAAATTTAAACATGCTCTTAAATGTAAATAAGCTTTATACTAAAATTGTCTTGATTTTTACAAGAAAATTATTCTTTAAACTTCTATTAAGGAATTACTTAAGTGCTAATATTATTTTATTAATCTCTATTATAAATTATCGTAATAACCTCTAATGTACAAGCATAAGTACTTCTCATAATAAAAGTCTCTGTAGCATCCAGGAGTTATTCAGAAGTAAATTTGTATTAATAAATAAATTCCGAATTTTACATTTACCTTAGTTTTATTATTAAGGGCGGATAATAGTCCCATCTCTTTTTCGGACCTGCCAATTTCCAGCTTTATTGGAAATCGGATATTTTGCTGCCTCCTTTTCGTTTATATCTACTCCCAAACCGGGTGCCTCATTTACATACATGTAACCATTCTTAATTGTAGGGCTACCCGGAAAAACTGCTAATAACTTATCGTTAAAACGGACTGACTCTTGTATACCAAAATTCCAAACGGCTAAGTCGATATGGGCATGAGCAGCGTGTCCGACCGGTGAAACATCTGGAGGTCCGTGCCATGCTGTTTTTATATTAAACCACTCTCCTAACCGCGCTACTTTCATAGCGGGAGTAATACCACCAATTTGAGAAACGTGGATTCTTATGTAATCGAACCATTGGTTGATCATGGCTTCTTTCCATTCGTTCTGGTTATTAAACAACTCTCCCATGGCTATGGGTACGGTTGTACTATTACGCAACATTTGGAACCATTTCGGATTCTCGGGTGAGAAAGGGTCTTCTATGAAAAACGGCCGGTACTCTTCTAAGGACTTAATCATATTAATAGAGTCCATCGGTTCTAAACGCTCGTGTATGTCATGCAGCAACTCAACCTCTTCCCCACATCTTTTTCTTACCACATCAAACATCTTGGGCACCGATTTCATGTAGGTTATCTGGTCCATAAAAGCATCCTTAGGGTTACCAAAGCCAGCGTCTTTAAAATCAGGGTTTTTGGCCAATGAAGTAGCGCCGTATAATCCTTGCTGTATCCGTACGTGCCGGAAGCCTTGGTTCATAAAATTTTGTACATTCTCAGCTAGTTCCTCTGGTGTTTTACCATCGCCGTGCGCATAACACGGAATAGCAAAGCGCACCTTACCGCCTAATAGCTGGTACACTGGCATGCCGGCCCTTTTCCCTTTTATATCCCACAAGGCCTGATCCAGTCCGCTTAAAGCATTGTTGAGTACCGGGCCGTTGCGCCAATAAGAACTTACATAAACCGACTGCCAAACATCTTCTATGTTGTCTACATCTTTTCCAGTACACAGTTCATTCAGATAATTGTTAATAGCAGTTACTACTACTTCGGCCCGCTGGGTAAAAGTGGCGCAACCTAACCCGTATAATCCTGGTTCGGTGGTTTCTACTTTTACCACAACCAGGTTGGGGCCTTGGGGTGCCGTACCAATGGCTTTTACACTTTTAATTTTAATGGGAGCCACTCCTTTGGCATAAGAGGATGTTTCCTTGGCTTCGGCTCTAGTAGACATACTCCCAAATAGCCCCAAAAGTGCAGCAGCAGATCCTAAGCCAAGCTTTTTAATACTTTCCCGGCGGCTTTGTGATAATTCAGTATCTAAATGATTCATCAAGATGATATAATTATTTATTTAAGGTGGCAGATAATGTGAATGTAAGATTACAGCTTCAGTAGTTTAAAGTATTAAGAATACTTAAACCACAAACCTGCTTCTTAATGGTAATTGTACATGGTATAATTACCATTAAGAAGCAGTAAAAACAGGGTACGATTATAGATTTGGATTGACAGAAGTTTCTGAGAATGGTAGCGGAAAGGTATAATCTTCTTTGGTAATGGCCCCAATGGGCTGAAGATCATTAGCGTTCTTATTAGCATTAGCTGCTTCTACCATTTCCAGACGCACTAAATCAAACCAGCGGGTTCTTTCGGCGGCAAACTCCCAGGCCCGCTCCTGTACGACAGCGTTGGCAAAATCAGCTCCCGACAAGTTTTCTAAAGGAGTAAGGCCGGCTCGCTGCCGAATTGCATTAATGCTTTCATAAGCCAAAGCATCAGGCGTGCCGGCAGCCCGGGCCTGCGCTTCGGCGTAAATGGTTAGCACGTGCGCATAACGCATCATAGTTTCGGGCACCGACGAAGCCCAGTTTTTAACCTCGCCTTTTATGTAAAATTTCTGATAATAAGGGTGCTGCGTTTGACTTTGCTCCCACGACATGGTAGAACCATCACTCATATTAAAAACTGTACGGAAAGTAACATCTTTTCTGGGGCCAGCCGGGAAACTATTAAAAAAGTTAATCTCCGCAAAAAAATCGTCCCAGCCTGTTTCTTCACCCGGCATAGCCGACCAGCCATAGTTGGCATTAGTGGTAGAGCCATTGCCCTGAAAGGCAGATATCTGAAATACAGTTTCGGCAGTACCATTTTTAGTGGGGTCATTTTCAAAAACAGCGGCATAGGTAGGCAGTAACTCAAAGCTATAGGTATCATTATTATCAATTACTTCTTTGGATTTAGCAGCTGCCAGGACATATTTTTCGGTTTGCTTTAAAGGCCAGCCGGCTTCGGTTAGGTACACATCAGCCAGGTATGCTTTAATGGTACCTTTGTTTGGCCGGCCCGGATCGCGCTTGGTATTTGGCACCAATTCTTCGGCTGCTGTTAAATCTGCCTCAATCAATTTGTAAACTTCCGCCGGAGCAGTTTTACTCATGGTTAATTGTTCGTCCGAAAAATTAGGATCGGTAATTAAAGGAATACTACCATACAGCCGCACTAACCAATAATAAGAAATTGCTCGAATAAAATAGGCTTCTCCCGCAATCGTATTAATGGTGGCGGCATCACCGGTTGTATTTTTGTAATTGGCAATAACGTTATTAGCTCCCTGGATAGCTTTATAGCAGCCGCTGTATAAAGCCTGCGTTCTTTGATTAGTAGCCGGTACATTAAATTGGTCGAACTCCCGGAAATCTGATTTATTGCTGGCTTTATGCGTAGTTACATCATCGCCTCCCATAGTGGCAGCAATGGCTGTAGCGTGCAGAAAGCCGGTGCCCCAGGTATTTGCCCAGCCTTTGTAAGCTCCGGTTAACGCTGCTTCTAACCCTTGCTGGGAGCTCAGCGCATCGGCTCCTAACAAGGCGCCATTTGTTTCTTCGTCCAGATAATCTTTACAACCGGTACCAACAGCCAGCATAGCCGCTAGTATAAGTATATTTATTTTTTTCATTGATTCAGATTTGCTAATTTTTAAAAAGATAAATTAATGCCCGCAGTATAAGTTTTGGAGTTTGGATAAGCCCCGTAATCAATACCCTGGGCAGTATCGGTAGAGGATCCGATATTACTGGACTCCGGATCTATACCTTTATATTTGGTAATGGTAAGCAGGTTGGTCGCACTGGCAAAAAGTCTTATATTGCCTCTCCGCAGAAGCGATGCAGGTAAGTTATAAGCTAAGCTGACGTTTTTTAACCGCACGTAATTACCATTTTCAATAAAGCGGCTGGATTGAGTATACACCACGTTCGTGCTGCTGAAGGCCGGAATGTCGGAGGTTTCGTTTACACCCGGAATATACCGGTCTCTTATTTCGGACAGGGTATATTGGCGGGCATCACCACTGCCAGACATGGCAGCAGCCCTGGTGTAATTTAACTTATCAATACCGAATACGCCTTGAAAAAACACATTAAGCGTTAAGTCCTTAAAAGTGATGATGTTATTCCAACCGGCCGTAGTTGTTGGAATACCTTTGCCTATAATCTGGAAATCGTCGGTGGTAATTTTGCCATCGTTGTTAATATCTTCGTATCTGGAATCGCCGGGTTTGGCATTAAATATTTTTGCTTCTTCTACTTCATTAGGCTTCCAGGTACCCAGGTATTTAATTCCCCAATAAGACCCAAGCGACTGTCCCGGAACTAACATAAATTCATTGGTGGTAGACATACCGGCTCCTACGTTGGTACCCTGCGCAATTCTGGGAGCAATTCCCCCCAAACTAATTACCTGGTTCTTTACCGTAGACATATTTAAATTACTAGTCCAGTTCAGGCCATTTCTTTCTAATATAGTAGCACCTAAAGCAAGTTCGAAGCCTTTGTTTTGCACCTCGCCAATATTTTTGGTTTGCGTGCCGCCACCAACATACGCTGGTAATGCTTGATTTAACAAAAGATCGGTGGTGTTCTTAATAAAATAATCAGCTTCTAACGTTAATCGGTTGTTAAAAAAGCCCATTTCTACCCCTACATCTGATTGTTTGGTAGTTTCCCATTTCAAATTTGTATTACCTGGGTTACCTAACTGAATGCCACTTACCGTACCACCATTATTAAAAGCAACCTGCGGACTGGTGTTATATGCCGATAAGGTAGCATAAGGGTTAATGGCCTGGCTGCCAGTCATACCCCAACTACCTCTGATTTTAAGGTTGTTAAACAGGTTTAGGTTTTTAATAAATTCTTCTTCGGATAAATTATAACCTAAAGCAACGGAAGGAAATACACTATATTGATTGCCTTCGGCAAATTTAGAAGAACCATCCCGGCGAACAGATACCGAAAATAAGTATTTCTCTCTAAACGAATAGTTTACCCTCCCCAAGTAAGACAATAAAGTCCACTTGGTAAAGCCGGAACCCACGTTATAAGAACCCGCCAAGGGTAAGTTATAATAGCCCAGCGATGGAAATTTAAGAGAATTTGCCGTTGCCGAAAAGTTGTTATCAGTAAACTGTTGAGTTTCAAATACCGCTACTGCATTTATATTATGTACTTCATTAAGAGTCCGGTTGAAACTAAGCGAATTAGTGCTCTGTAAATTTACTTGCTCATTAGTAGATCTGCCGGCGCTCGGATTATTACGGCTAACGACCATGCCGTTAAACGACTGACTTAAAGCGTTTACATAATTAACGGCGTACTGTAAGTCTAAAGCTAATCCGTTTATAGGCAACTTATAGTTTACCCCAGCCACCACATTTGCGATATTTCTTTGATTGTCGTAATCTCTATCGTAAAGCAGTGCGGCCGGATTTGTAGCAACTGACCCGACTGGGTCCGAAGATGTTATGTTTCCAATCTCATCATATGCCGGGGTAGTAGGCGCCCAGGCCAAGGCCTGAACTACCGGGTTTGCAGTACCGCTCTGGAGATTAGTATTATGGTTCTGAATTCTGGAACCAGAAACGTTCAGGCGTAAAGAGAGCTTATCGGTAAGCTGAGAGGCAATATTAGATCTGATCAGGTAACGTTTATAGCCGGTATTTTCGATAATACCATTCTGGTTCAGGTAATTAGCCGAAACCAGAAAGGTGGTTTTCTCATTACCTCCCGAAACACCTAATTGGTGCTGTTGCCCGCCGGCTCTTCTAAAAACCAGGTCTTGCCAATCAGTACCGCCATTTGTTTTAAAAGCATCAATTTGCGCTTGCGTAAAAATAGGCGATGTACCAAGGGCCGCAGAACGCACATTGGTTATTTCGGCAAATTCTCCCGCATTTAACACATCCCACTGCTTAATAACCTCTGATGTAGAAGCCTGACCTTCGTATGTTACTTTGTAACCGCCTTTCATGCCTTTTTTAGTAGTGATAATTACTACTCCGTTAGCACCCCGGCTACCATAAATAGCAGTAGAAGCAGCATCTTTCAGCACCTGAATAGACTCAATATCATTTGGATTGACAGTAGTAAAATCAGCTCCCACAAAACCATCTACCACATAGAGTGGGTCGTTATTACCTAAAACCGAATTAGCGCCTCTTATCCGTATCCGGGCTTCGCCACCTGGTGCACCGCCGGCTTGGGTAACCTGTACCCCGGCTGCCCGGCCTTGCAACACCTGATCTACGCGGGTAACTGGCTGCTGGGCAAACTCTTTGGTTGAAATAGAAGTTAAAGCACCCGTAACATCGGTTTTACGCTGGGTTCCATAACCCACTACTACTACTTCTTCTAAGGCTTTGGAACTTGGTACTAATTGAATATTTAAAACTGTTCGGTTGTTGATGTTCACTTCCTGGGTTACATAGCCCAGGAAGGAGAAAACAAGTGTTCCGCTTTCTGAGCCATTAGGTATATCCAAATTAAAAGTTCCGTCTGAATTTGTAGTTGTTCCGGCAGTAGTACCTTTTAAAATAATAGTAGCGCCAGGAACACCTTCCCCTTTTTCATCAGTTACTTTTCCAGTTACCGGCCCAGCCAGAATTTGGGTTTGCCTTGAGGTGAGAAATGAGGTTTTCTCCCGCTTGATTTGCGGAACGTTAGAAGCTAATAACTGTCCGTAGCCTGATTGAAATATACAACTATATAACAAAAGGCAGGACCCAATGTAACGTACTGTTTTTTTCATACATATTAATTATAAGTGGTGGATAATTAGCGAATTAGTTAATCGTTATTTCATTTATGTAAATTTTTGTGCAATAAATATTTTTAACAAAACACTAGCCATATATTTAAAGAATCAGGGCTGTTTACCTCATCAACTTAATTTTACTTTACCAATTATGGATAGCACCATCGGGGCTTTGTAGAACAGGATGCGGGAACTTGGTCTTTGCTGTTACTTCCATCACAAAATCAGCTTTCTTGGGGTTAAACTTCACTCCCAAACCAGGACTAGGATTCAGGTATAATTTGCCGTTTTTAAAGTTCAGGTAATCTTCATTAAAATAAGGTGGCTTTTCCGGTTCTCCGCCAGCTAACTCAATCATACACCGCACCGGACTGCTGGAACCTAGCACGTGTACTAAAGAAGCGGTAGACAATGGACCAGTGAAATGCGGAATAATACCCACATAATGGGTTTCACACATGGAAGCTATTTTCCTGAATTCCGAAATACCACCGGTATTGGGCAATGTTACCCTGATATAATCAATCAGATGTTGTTCTATCAATTCATTAATCTCCCATCTGTCTCCAAATTGTTCGCCTACTGTTAAAGGTACTTTTACCATGGGCCGCAAGGTTCGGTAAACGCCTGGGTTTTCGGAACGGATCGGATCCTCCACAAAATAAGGCTCCAAATTTTCCAGTGCCGAACAAATTTTAATAGCCTCCGGGGTGTCGAAGCGGGTATGTAAATCAACTGCCCATTTACCAGCACCACCTACGGCAGCATCTATTCTTTTACAAAAATCTATTGTTTTATTAGCATTTTCGTAAAAATCAAAGCGGGTATCTCCATTTCCGCCGGTTGGTCCTATCCGGTAACTTCTTAATCCGGCAGCTATGCAATCTCGGGCTCTCTCTTCTTCGGTTTTTGCTTTAGAAGCCCGAAATCCGGTAGCATAACATTCTACAAATTCGCGGGTTGCTCCTCCGAGCAAATCATAAACCGGCACTCCTAATGCTTTACCTTTTATATCCCATAAAGCCATTTCCAATGCTCCTAAAGCATGTAATTTTTCTCTTCCTGGCGGGTAAAACATACCGCGATACACATTTTGCCAAATATGCTCGATACGGAATGGGTCCTCCCCAATCATCATCTGTGCACATTGTTCAATCATATCTTTAGAGCCACCTTCTCCTATGCCTATAATACCCCCATCAGTTTCAATTTCAACTATTCCCCTTGCCTGGTTAAATAAAGGTTTATTATACCCGGGAGCACTATAATACCTAATTTTGGTAATTTTCATTTTAGAAGCTGCCTCGGCTTTGATAAGAGGTAGACCTGCAAATATTACAGCTGAACCTAAAAAGGCTGACTTCAGAAAGTTTCTTCTTTGCATAATGGATTATAAATTTGTGGTGGATAGTAAAATAATTGAATCGTTAAAGCGAGATCTATAAAACAATATTATCTGCTACTTTAACTTTAGAAGAATCCCTGCTTATTAACTTTGCTTCCATAACGACTTGTTTCATACCTTCTTCCGGATTCCTGATTTTCTTTACTAATAATTCTACAGCTGTTTTTCCTAAATCGCCCATTGGTTGCTGTATATAGGATATAGGGCTATAATAGAGATCAAATGCATCCGCCTGTCCAAAACTTACTATTGCTAAATCTGTAGGAATCTTTATATTTAACTCATTTAAATATTTAAGCCCATTGATTGCTAAACTATAAGTCGCAAAAATAAGAGCATCAACTGGCGAGGTAGCAAACATAAGTTGGTCAATAGCAGTTCTCACTTCTTTTTCAACATTAATATGCTCTATCTCTTTCAGCCAGTTATCATTAAGGTGTATATTTTGCTCTTTAAATGCTTGTTTATAACCCCGAATTCTTTCTTGCATGTGAAAAAGTTCGGATTTGTAAGCAAAAAAGGCCACCTGCTGATAGCCACTTTTTATTAAATGTTTACTAGCATCGTAAGAAGCTTTGCTGTTGTTTATAGAAACAAAATCAGTATGTATTTCCGGGAAATGCCGGTCCAGTAAAACAAATGGTATATTCTTTTCTTTTAAAAAATATATTTGCTTTTCAGAGCCTTCAGAAGAAACAATTATAAAACCATCAACTTGCCTGTTCAAAAAAACATTAATTAAATCCCATGATTTGTTAGCATTTTCATCAGAACTACCAATGATTACAGTATAGCCATAGCTTTTTGCCTCATCTTCTACTATTCGGGCAATATTCGCAAAAAATGGATTAGAAATATCTGCTATAATTAAGCCGATAGTATGCGTTATACCACTTCTTAAACTTTTTGCCAGATGATTTGGCTGGTAATTTAATTCTTTAGCTATTTGCTTTATTTTAATAGCTATTTCTTGCCCTACCCGACTTTCTTTTTCCTTACCATTAAGCACGTAAGAAACCAAAGCTGTAGAAACACCTGCCTCTGAGGCTATATCTTTTAATGATATCTTCTTACTTTTCACTTCCCTTTAAAAAGACTGATTACAAGGAAACAAATATATACTTAATCGTTTAAACAAAAAATTTAACACTTTTTTTTTCGGAGTTATATAGTAAAAATAACGAAATTCCAAAAGTTACATTTAAAAATAAAAGCCATTATATTGTATTATTTATAGTATAAATTTATATTATCTAACAATTTAGTAAATAATAAACCCATAATTTGCAAAACAAAAAAATTTTAGTGTATATAAAAACTGTTTTTGCAAATGTTATAATCCCAAATTAATATTTGTTTTAACGATTAAGCTAAATATATTGCACCATTATTTGACCTTTACACTTTTTAATTTCTATCGGCTATGATAAATTTAAATGGTTTAGTGTTCTTATGGCTTGTACTTTCTTTTTCAATACAAATGGCTGACAGGCAAAATTTATCTAAAATTAAAAGCAGCCACATAATTACTAAACAAACCAAATCTATAGAAAATACACGGCAATCTGTAGAAAATGAAGCTGCTGTTGTAAACTACTTATTTAAACATAACAAACCTTATAATTTTACCGATGAAGAGAAAACGGCTATATTCCTTCAAAAGCCAAGCAATGACCCAAGAATTACAAACCGGAAGTTTGAACAGGTACCATCGGTAGCAGCTACTGCCGATGGTAAACAACTCTTTGTTGCTTGGTACTCGGGCGGGGAAGCACCTGGCCCTGGCAACTACGTAACTGTAGCAGTTAGTTTGGATTATGGTAAAACCTGGCTAAATGATCAACTAATTGTCTATCCGGCCCTTGCTACTACACGAATTTTTGATCCGGGATTGTGGCGAGATAAGGATGGACAAATTTGGTTGTTCTACGGAAGTGCCAAGGATAACAAGTTGTGGGATTCGCGTGGAGGCGTAAATGGAGTTAAGATTGCCTGGAGTGGCACTCAAATTACTTATAATGATCCTAAGTTATTAACTTATGGGGTAATGAGTAATAAACCTATTTATATTCCTAAGAAAGATCAGGTTCTATTCTCAGTTTACGTAGACCCACCTTTACCAGAAGATGTTGCAAAAGAAGCTAATTTACCCAAAACTGGCGCCTTTATTTTAACCCATGATTATAAAAAGCACAAGGAGCAGATAGATACTTTATTACCTTATTCTTCGGTTCTTATACCAGAAAAGATTAGAATTCACGATGAGCCCCAGGTTGTTCAGTCAACTGATAAAGACTATTTATGTCTAGTAAGAACTACTAAAGGCATTTATTATGCTAAAAGCACCGATACGGGAAAATCATGGAGTAACATTGCTCCTTTTACTGTTACAGGACCTACTACTTCAAGCCGGTTTTATATCGGAAAGTTAAAAAGCGGCAACCTTATACTAATAGCTAATAACAGCACCACCCGCAATAACATGACCGCTTTTATTTCTAAAGATGGTGGTAATACCTGGCCTTATAAGTTGCTTTTGGATGCCAGAGAAAATGTATCCTATCCAGATTTAGATCAGACTGTTGATGGCACTATTCACGTAGTTTTTGACCGGGACCGTACAGGTGCTAAGGATATATTGTATTGTAGGTTTAAAGAAGATGATGTAGTAAAAGGACAGAGTCAGAATCTTTACAAGATTAAAGTAAATCGACTTACAAATTGATGTTACACTAGAGGCAGGTAGAAAATAAAATTGCACTTCTGTTTTGAGTAACACCAGTTACAATTTAAAAGAAACTTTTCTCAAGAGTCTAGGTGGCTTTGATAAATCTTAGGACGTAAAAGAATGAAGTAAATGTTGCTCAACTTAATTTCTCATAATATTATAGATTTAACAATTTTAGTAAGATCCTTTAATGAAAGATTATATTTTGTGTTGCGATTGGGGCACTTCTGCTTTCCGGCTAAGATTAGTTCATATTACAGAACAGCGGATTGTGGAGGAAGTGGTATCGCAGGATGGAACCGCCGGTATCTTTGATGCCTGGAAAATAAAGGTAATAGATTCACCTATAGGTCGTGAGGATTTTTTTCTACAACATTTAAAAAAGCAAATAGATGCGTTGCGTAGACAGGTAAATATCCCTTTAGAAAACATGCCGGTTATAATTTCGGGTATGGCATCTTCTTCAATCGGTATGAAAGAGTTACCTTATGCTCCTATCCCGTTTGCGGTTGATGGCAGCCAGGCTGGTATCCATTACACAGAACCACAATCCGATTTCCCGCACGAGGTTGTTTTGATATCCGGCGTAAAAAGCAAACAAGATGTAATGCGGGGAGAAGAAACGCAACTAATAGGCTTAATTAATTTATTAGAATTATCGGGGTATAAGATCATTAAAGCTATATTTATATTTCCGGGTACGCATTCTAAGCATATTCAGGTATACGATCAGAAAATAATAGAATTTCAGACTTTTATGACGGGTGAGGTATTTAACCTCATGGCCAAGCAAAGCATTCTGAAAGACTCTGTTTGTTCTGATGGCTCATCAGATTTAACCAATACCGATTTAGAGGGATTTAGGCTGGGCATTAAAGAATCTGGCAGTTCTAATATTTTGCACGGGTTATTTACAGTCCGGACCAACCATTTATTAGATGTATTAAATAAGCAGCAAAACTTTTATTATTTGAGCGGCTTACTCATAGGAACAGAATTAAGAACCCTGTTGCCGGCAGAAAACAAACAGTTAATTTTATGTAGTGGCAGTAACCTGTTCGAACTTTATAAAATAGCAATAGAAGAACTGGGCCTACAAAGTTATACCATCACGGTTCCCCCGGAAATAATTGATAAAGCTACCGTTTTTGGGCAAATTAAAATATTTCAAAATCAGAAATCACTTTTATCGGAATTCAAAAATGAACGCTAAGCTATTTTCCTGGAACTTATTTAACAAGGTTCCCATAGTAGGTATTGTCAGAAACCTAACTCTAGAAGAAGTAAAGCAAATTCTTCCGCTCTACCAGGAAGCAGGTCTTACTACCATTGAAATTACCATGAACACTGCCCAAGCTAAGGAAATAATCCGGTATGCTTACGAAAATTATCATAACTACTTAAACATAGGTGCTGGCACAGTTTGCAACAAGGAAGATCTAGAGCAGGCCTTAAGTGCCGGCGCGCAATTTATTGTAACGCCTATAATCGATAAAAAAGTAATTAAGACTTGTGTAAAAAGAGAAATCCCCATCTTTCCGGGCGCTTATACCCCCTCCGAAATATATAGGGCTTGGCAGTTGGGGGCTGCTATGGTAAAAATATACCCGGCCACATCACTTGGACCAGATTATATAAAAGATTTAAAAGCGCCGCTCAATAAAATTAAGGTAATGCCAACCGGAGGAGTAAGCCTGGACAATTTGCAACATTTCCTGCAGGCTGGCGCTAGTGGTTTTGGTATTGGCGGGCAACTTTTTGATAAGCAATTAATAAAAGAAAAAAACTGGATTGCTTTAAGTAGTCATTTTAAGGCTTTTGTATCTAAATTAAATCCAAAAGCCACCAGCGGCTAATATATTTCTTCTACCCAGCATTATCCATCACTCCACATAAACTTCATGTCTAGTATTAAAATTAAAAACTACCGATGGCTGATAGTAGCCCTATTATTTACGGCTACCACTATTAATTACCTGGACCGCCAAATAATTGGCTTATTAAAGCCCACCTTAGAAAAAGAATTTAACTGGACAGAAACAGATTTTGCCCGAATAGTAATGGCTTTTACGGCTGCTTATGCTATTGGTCTTTTACTTTTTGGCCGGTTTATAGATAAAACAGGCACCAAGTTAGGCTACGCCATTACCATTGTTTTCTGGAGTGTAGCGGGCATGTTGCATGCTATTGCCAGAAGTGCTTTGGGGTTTGGTATTGCCCGGGTTGGGTTGGGTTTAGGAGAGGCCGGTAACTTCCCGGCAGCTATGAAAACGGTGGCCGAATGGTTTCCTAAAAAAGAAAGGGCATTGGCTACAGGTATTTTTAATGCGGGTACCAGCATTGGGGTAGTAATGGCGCTCTTAATAGTTCCTTGGATATTAAGTTCCTACGGTTGGCAGGAAGTTTTTTGGATTACGGGCAGCTTAGGATTTGTTTGGTTAGTGTTCTGGCTGATATTTTATGAAATACCTTCTAAGCAAAAACGTTTATCCGCAGAAGAATATGCTTATATAAAAGCTGGGCAGGAAACTGAAACCGATGACGAGACCAATAATTCTATTAAATGGCACAAACTCTTTACTTTGCCGCAAACCTGGGCTTTAATCGCCGGTAAAGGCTTAATCGATCCGATATATTGGTTTTTTTTATTTTGGCTTCCTTCTTATTTCTCTTCTACTTTTAATTTAGATTTAACAAAACCCAGTCTGCAGTTAATGCTTATTTATGCCGCAACTACGGTTGGCAGCATTAGTGGCGGTTATTTCTCATCCTGGTTAATAAAAAAAGGCTGGCCCACTTTAAAAGCCCGAAAAACCGTTCTGCTGATTTTCGCCTTTCTGGAAGTTTCCATTATCTTAGCGCAATTTGCTACGGATATTTGGGTAGCCGTAAGCCTTATTAGCTTGGCTGTGGCTGTACATCAGGCCTGGGCCACAAATATTTTCACGAGTGCTTCCGATCTGTTCCCGAAAGAAGCTGTAAGTTCGGTAGTGGGTATTGCGGGCATGGCCGGGGCCGTAGGCGGCATTCTTTTCCCTATCCTGGTTGGCAGCTTACTCGATAGCTATAAAGCAAATGGCAACTTAACGGGTGGTTACAATTTATTATTTACAATCTGTGGGTTTACTTACCTGTTCACCTGGATTATTATTCACTTCCTAACCCGAAATTCAAAACTTGTCGACTTGCAACAGCTTAGGTAAGCATACATCTTATAACTTACCGGTTAGTATAAAAAGCGTTTATAATGCTTTTTATACATTGCTGTAGGTATTATTTTATTTGAAATATTCTGCCTTATAGAAGTAATCAAATGATCCAATATCTTTTACTTTTGTTTCTTTCATTTTTATCCATTCATCAGTAGTGGACTGTAGTTGAATGCCATCTTTATCTAAATCCCAATAATAACTAAACCCATACTTTAGTTGCCAATCCTCTCTTAGGACATCACCCTCATCTTCTACAAAATTAAAATCGTCTCCTGCTATTGTTACATAAGTAAAGTCTTTGGCTTTGATAAATGTATAAAAGAAGATTTCTTGATTGTTCGCCTTGAGTTTATTGTAAGCTATTTCCACTAAATCATCAGGTTCATTTAGTTCGGTATTTAATATGAATTTGAATCTCTCTTTACTACCCTGTTTTACAAGCAAGTTTTCTCTGTAGAACCATTTCATATTTTCAGAGAATCCTTTTTCAATCAATTTTTTCTGAAAAAGTCTTCTGCTATTTCAAATTCAGGTTTCATAATTAAAATTCCCTACAACTCCTAAATAAAACGCAACTGAACACAAAAGGGATATTCTGAATACGGAGCGCTTTACTGGACTTCAGGACAGGCTGGATTATAATTCTGAGAACCTGACCACTTGGCCAACTTATATTGTTTATCCAGGTATTCATACCGGCTTAGCAACGTCAAGTTTAATTTCATTTAGAAGAAATTATATCTAAATGCAGGGTAAAGCAATACTAGCCAGCAGGATAATATCTGAAATTTTTACTTCAGAAAAGAATCGTAGGCAAATTTACAAATAATAACTGCAACGATTATTAAAAAGAATACCCGCACAAACCCGCTGCCTTTGGCAATTGCCAACCTCGACCCTATTTGTGAGCCTACAATATTGCACACCGCCATGGGAATACCAATGTAATATAAAATTTGCCCGGTGTAAGCAAAATAAGCCAAAGCCGATAAATTGGTAGCCACATTAACTAACTTAGCAGAAGCGGATGCCGCCAAAAAACTAAACCCAAAAATACCCACAAAAGCAAATATCAAAAAGCTACCTGTTCCCGGGCCAAAAAAACCATCGTAAAAACCAATTATCATCCCCAGTAAAATTCCGCAAAGTATTTCTTTGGCCGGGGTAAGCTTAGGTGCGTGCAGCGCGCCCAAATCTTTTTTAATAAAGGTATAAATGGCTACTGCTATTAATAAAACCAATACCACCGGCCGCAAAGCACCGGTAGGGATATGACTTACCACGCGGGCACCAATAAATGAAAACACAAAGGCAGTTAAAGCCGCCGGCAGAATACTTTTCCAGTTAATTTTAACTTTACGGGAATAGCTTAATAAAGCGGCCGTAGTACCCGAAATACCCGAAACTTTACCGGTGCCAAATAAGGTAGGAATAGGTACGTGGGGCAAAAAAACCAACATGGCCGGCGTTTGAATAAGTCCCCCGCCCCCCACAATAGAATCAATAAACCCCGCCAGAAAAGCAAAAAAGCACAGAAAAGCAATATTCAGGTCAAATGCGAAGTCCAAGGAGAAAAGTTTAATAAATAAAAAAAATAGAATTTGCCGGCGAAAGTAATTATTTACTTATTGTGGGCAAAAGATTACCTTCACATATTAGCGAATTATCATTAAAATTCTGGTAGTTTTTAAACGGAAGAAAAAATTTCTAGCTGAATAGTAGTAAATTTAATTTCTAATGAAATTAACATGTCCAAACGCTACTTCCTATTCGGATGCTTCCTGGTAATTGTTTTTTTATGCAGCATGTTTATAGGACAAATACATAAACAGCCAGCATCTGAAAACAGGATCATTCCCGCAGCAGCAGCGACTTTTCCTGATACCTTACCTAAGATGCGGGGAGTGAGTTGGGTAGCCGGCGATTCGGTAACTGAAGAACAAATCCTGAACCTGAAGCAACATCAGATCGAATGGATATCACAGACGCCTTTCGGGTGGCAAACCGCTTATAATTTACCCGAGATCCGGATGAATACCCAACCCGCACGTGCCTATTGGGGCGAAAGTGATGCGGGTATCATTCATACTACCTTACTGGCTAAAAAACACAACATCAAAACTTTATTAAAACCGCATTTGTGGCTCCGCGACCAATCCGGAAAATGGCTGGGCGATATCCAAATGACAGATGCCGCCCAATGGGATCAATGGTTCCGGAACTACCGCATTTTTATATTGCACTACGCCCAATTAGCCGAAAAAGAGAAAATAGAAGCTTTATGTATTGGTACCGAGTTGCACAAGGCAGCCGTAACCCAGGAAAAAGCCTGGCGAGAGCTGATCCGGGACATTAAAAAGGTTTATTCGGGCCAACTTACTTATGCCGCCAACTGGTACCTGGAGTATGAGCAAATTAAATTCTGGGATGCTTTAGATTTTATCGGCGTACAAGCTTATTTTCCCTTAACCAAAAATAAAAATCCTACCTTAAAAGAATTAAAAACAGGTTGGGCAAAACCTATTTCGGATATTAGTAAAATAGCCCGCAAATATAAAAAGCCGGTAGTATTTACCGAAGCAGGTTATAAAAGTACGACCGATGCCGCTATAGAACCCTGGGCCTGGCCATCTCGGGGCGGTATTCCGGCTGGAACCGAATCGTATGAAACCCAGGTTACCTGCTACGAAGCTTTATTTCAATCGGTGTGGCACCAGCCCTGGTTCTCCGGTATGTTTATCTGGAAGTGGCACCCCCGGCTCCGGGGCAATGGCCGCGAAACCGGCGATTTTACTCCCCAAAACAAACCGGCCGAAAAAATCTTAGCCGAGTGGTACGGGAAATAGTCCATGGTCGATAGTTCAGAGTTTATAGTCGACAGACCACAGACTGCAGTTATTATAGTCAATAGTCATGAAAGATTAGATAAGTGAAATTCGGGCTTCGTTAGAATCCTTTTTAATGATGTAAGATACATAAATCCAAATTTAGCTAAAATCTTAAAAAAACTTTTACCGTATTCTCTATAATCCATGAACTATGGTCTGTCGACTATCGACTATAATAATTGTGATCTGTCGACTGTGGACTATAAACTGTCGGCTATAATAAAAAGCTTGAATATAAAAGGAATATCGTTTACTTTCGTGCCAGATAAAAACTGAACCTATGAACATACACGAATATCAAGGTAAAGAAATTTTAAAAAGCTACGGCGTCCGCATACAGGAAGGCATTGTAGCCGAAACGCCAGACCAGGCAGTAGAAGCGGCCAAACGTCTGACGGAGACCACCGGAACCGGCTGGCACGTCATAAAAGCCCAGATTCATGCCGGTGGCCGCGGTAAAGGCGGCGGCGTAAAATTAGCCAAAAACTTGGAACAGGTGCGCGAATTATCGTCCCAGATTCTAGGTATGACCCTGGTAACCCACCAAACCGGCTCTGAAGGTAAATTAGTACAGAAAGTATTGATTGCCGAGGATGTTTATTATCCGGGGGAATCCGAAACCAAAGAATATTACTTATCTATTCTGCTGGACCGGGCCAAAGGCCAAAATGTTATTATGGCCAGTACCGAAGGCGGGATGGACATTGAAGAAGTAGCAGAAAATCATCCGGAAAAAATATTAAAAGAATGGATTAACCCCGCGGTGGGCTTACGTCCTTTCCAGGCCAATAAAGTAGCTTTTGCTTTAGGTTTACAGGGCCCTGCCCTGAAAGAAATGGTAAAATTTATTCAGGCTTTGTACCGCGCTTACGAAGATACCGACGCTTCCCAGTTCGAAATCAACCCGGTACTAAAAACTTCCGATAACAAAATATTAGCCGTTGATGCTAAGGTAAACCTGGATGACAATGCTTTATACCGCCATAAAACCTTCGCTGATTTGCGCGATACTTCCGAAGAAGATCCGTTAGAAGTGGAAGCTTCGGAAAGCAACCTGAACTACGTAAAGCTGGACGGTAACGTAGGTTGTATGGTTAATGGAGCCGGTTTGGCCATGGCCACCATGGATATTATTAAACTATCGGGTGGTGAGCCGGCTAACTTCCTGGACGTAGGCGGTGGGGCCAATGCCCAAACCGTAGAAGCCGGTTTCCGGATTATTCTGAAAGACCCGAACGTAAAAGCTATCCTGATTAATATCTTTGGTGGTATAGTACGTTGTGACCGCGTTGCCAACGGGGTAGTTGAAGCTTATAAAAACATTGGCGATATTAAAGTACCGATCATTGTACGTTTACAAGGAACCAACGCCGAAGAAGGCGCTCGTATTATCGACGAATCCGGCCTGAAAGTATTTTCAGCAGTTTTACTAAAAGACGCTGCCGAACGCGTAAAAGAAGTGCTGGCGTAATTTGATTGTTAATTGTTGATTTATATAAAAAAACCTTCTCCTAAACAGAGAAGGTTTTTTATTTTATTTCAGGTTAAGAAATTACACCTAACTGTTTACTGATAACTGATTACTGTCAACTATGGACTATCGACTATCGACCATTAAATCACGTTTAGCTCCACGTTGATATTTCCCCGGGTTCCTACCGAATAAGGACATACTTCGTGGGCCTGGTCTACCAGTTGTTTGGCTTGTTCTTTATCAATGCCTTTTAAATCTACATCCAATTTCACGCTTAAACCATAATTATCGTTATCCAATTGGTTCAGGCTAACGTGGGCCGTTACCGTCGATTCTTTTTCTAAATTGATGCGCTGCTTACCGGCTACTAACATCAATGCACTTTGGAAACAGGAAGCATACCCCGCGGCAAATAATTGCTCCGGATTGCTGGCGCCGCCTTTTCCGCCTAATCCTTCCGGCACGGTAACATCCATATCTATAACTCCATCCAAAGATTTAACGTGACCACTCCGTCCGCCAGTAGCCGTTACTTCGGCTGTATATAAGGTTTTCATAGTTTTTAAATTTTAGTTAAACATGTTTTGTTCTTTAAACCCATATTGGGAGCTTTTGTTTTCGGGTATACAGAACAAACAACTCATTTACAAATAAATAAATTTTTCACAATCCAGCTATTTTCTTTTTAAAGTACTATTTTGTTCCATATATTTTTCATAATAATTAGGCGGATTTAGTAAGTTTACCACTACTAAAGCGCTCGTAGTTCAACTGGATAGAATATCGGATTTCGGCTCCGATAGTTGGAGCAACTTAATCGAAAAATTAAACAGGACTTTTTTTCTTGATTTAGAAAAAAGTTGCTCTAACATCTCAATTAAACTAATCTCACTTTTTTAACTATGCTCTGTACAATCATGAAGGCTAAAATATATCAATAATTCTAGAACAATACTGAGATGACTATTAGATTATTACAAAAGCTTTGTTGATTATTTGGCGACTAAAATTGAATATATTAACATTATACATCAATAATTATATTATGAAAAATTTTTATATACTTCTTTTACTAACCATTACTTTTATTTCGTGTGATAAAAACGAAGAAGCTGAAGCTGCTTTAACAATTTCCTCTATCTACCCTACAACTGGACCAACAGGAACGATTGTAATGTTAACTGGTACTGGGTTTAGTACTACTATCAGTGAAAATGAGGTTACGCTTAATAATATACCAGTCAAGGTAAATAAAGCAACTTCAAAAAGCTTAAGTGTTGCTATTCCTGCCCGAGCTGGAATTGGCAAGATAATAGTCAGAGTAAAAGGTGCCATTACAGAAAGTACAACCCCGTTTACCCATATTACAACAGCAATGGTGTCAACCTTAGCCGGAAGTACGCGGGGCTTTGCTGATGGAATAGGAACTCAAGCCCAGTTTACAGAAATAGTCCAAATGATGGTAGCGCCAGATGGTTCGCTTTATGCTACTGACCAAAGTAATGATAAAATAAGAAAAATTTCCCCTTCCGGAGTAGTGAGCACATTTGCAGGTAGCACTAGAGGGCATTCAGACGGGGTTGGTTTAAATGCTCAGTTTACCATACCCAGCGGAATAGTTTTGGGATCTGATGGAATATTTTACGTGTCTGAGTTTCATCAGATCCGCACGATTACTGGTAATGGAGTAGTAGGTACTTTAGCAGGAAGTAGGGATAAGTATGGAGATTTAGATGGCCCAGGAGCTACAGCCCAGCTCTATGGACCTTTTAATATAGATAGAGCAGCTAATGGTAATTTGTACGTAAGTGACATTTACAACTATAAAATACGTCAAATTGCTCCAGATGGAACAGTGTCAACTTTGGCGGGAGGCGGTGAATCTGGACATAATAATGGTACTGGTATTCAGGCAAAGTTCTTTAACCCCTCTGGTATTAAAGTAGGAACAGATGGAAATGTTTATGTTACAGAATATGCTTCCATTAGAAAAATTACCCCGGCTGGTGTGGTTACGACCTTTGCTGGAGGTGAATATGGTTATGCAGACGGGAATTTAACAACAGCAAAATTCAGAGATCCTTATGGTATGACGTTAGCTTCGGATGGAACAATGTATGTGGCCGATACTCAAAACAATAAAATCCGTAAAATATCTACTGATGGGCAAGTAACAACATTAGCAGGAAGCGAAAAAGGATATAGGGATGGATTAGGCGAACAGGCAATGTTCCATTGGCCGGTTGGCATAGCAATCGCTTCTGATAGCATTTTGTATGTCTCTGAAGGTGGAAATTTTAAGATTAGGAAGATTGTTTTAAGATAAAGTCAAACTTATTTCCTATAAATATTAATTGTCTATCTTGAAATTAATATACACTATTTGGGAAGAATAATATTATATAAATTTCTTGTAAGCATAAAGGGCACTCTAACTAATGACTTTTTTATTTCCTAGATTGCCCATGGCTTTAAACCTAATATTATACTGCCAGGCATCTTTGATTTATATGTATATCTAGGTTGTTTTTGGATCCTCAAGGCCCAAGGCTATCCTGAATGGTTCTACTGAAAGCCATTTGTAACCAAGCAGAGGACATGGGTCTCATGGCTCCCAGGACTATTAATGTTTTTTAAAATATTTATTTGACGGCTCCTTAAAAATGCAAAACATCAATCAAGATTTAACCTTGGGTTTGTTTAATCGGGTGTTATAAAAAGGTACAAATTGTGTTATTCCTACTCCATTGTAATTATCCTGTTATTCCAACTTTTAGCTCTCCTGTAAATAGGATTTGTTTAATTTATCATATTAACTCAAAAAACTAAGCTAACTAACTTCTCCAATTTATTATCTTAAACACAAATTTGCTAATTTAGCGTTTATGCCAGAGGCAATGCTGATAAACATTAACCAATACCTTTACGCTTCTTCAGATAAGATTAAATATACATGAAAATAAAAAAAGCAGTAATAACCGCTGCTGCCCGCGGTGAAAGGCTTTACCCGGTAGCCGATACAGTACAAAAAGCCATGTTACCGGTGGTTGATGTGGACGGGCTCCATAAACCGGTTATTCAGATTATAGCGGAAGAAGCTTTTGCGAGCGGTATTGAAGAAATTTGCCTGGTATGCGCCCCAGGCGATGGTCCCCGGTATTTAGAGGCTTTTTCTTCTTTACGTACCAATTTGCTGCAATCTTACAAAGGTGTGCAGTGGGCCCGAGACGAAGCCAACCAGATTGATTATTTAATCAGTCACCTGCATTTTGCCGAACAAACCGAACCGCTGGGCTACGGCCATGCGGTTTACAGTGCCCGTTCTTTCGTAAACAACGAGCCTTTTTTATTGCTGCTCGGCGATTACTTGTATGTTTCTAACTTAGGCGAGCAAAGATGTGCCAGCCAGTTAATAGAATTAGCTACCGAACAAAATTGCTCCGTATCGGCCGTAAACCCTACCATCGAACACCAGATTAGCCGCTACGGCACCTTAACGGGAAGGCATTTACCTAACCAGTCAGGCGTTTACCAGATAGATAAAATAATAGAAAAACCTTCCTTGAGCACCGCCGAATTGGAATTGCAAACGCCGGGTTTGCGGTCGGGCTATTATTTGTGTTTCTTTGGCATGCACGTTTTAATGCCCGCTATTTTCGATATCCTGGAAAAACAACTGCCCCTGGCCAACGGCAACCTACAGCTAACGCCAGCTTTGCAGGAATTAGCCCTGCAGGATAAATACCTGGCCCTGGAAATGAAAGGCAGTCGCTACGATTTAGGTAAAAAGTTTGGGATGCTCCAGGCCCAGATTGCGCTGGGTTTGGCCGGTGAGGCCCACAACGAAACCTTAACCACCATGGTGGAATTATTGGCAGAAGCTAATCTGCGCAAATAATATTAAATCATTTCCGGAGCATAGGCAAAAAACTGCCCCGCAATCACCAAAATTCTTCCGGCAGATTAAATAAGGCTACATGAATATTTTTATTAATACTATTATCTCATCCGACCCGGTAGAACGAAACCAGTCTTTTTACGCCCTGAGTCGGAATATGAGTACGCCCGAGCTTTTTAAAGCTTTGCGCGAGTTAGACGATTTCCGGAAAACCACCCCCAACTTATACGATAAAGTACGGGCCATTTTATTTTTGTACGCCGGCTACCGTTTCTTCCTGATGGAGGCCAAAGATATTCCGGCCACCGGCAAAATCCCGTATGCCGGTTTCGAAGATTTACTGGGCCGCCGTTTCGAACAAGCCATTATTACTTTTTTACACGAAGTAGAACAACACGGGCCTAGTGCCACCTTGTTCAGTGGTTTAGCCGAGGCTTATCACCATTTGTCTTTTCAGATCCTGGCCGACCAGGTGCGCAAAAGTGTGCGGTCCAGCAAAGGCAACCAATGGATGTTCCGGGTAGGCCACCAGGAAGAACACCCCATCCGGATTCATCCTAAATTAATGCACCGGCCGGATAACACGTTACTGTACCCCGTACTGGAAGAGCAAACCGCTGTCCGTATGGATTTGACGCACAGCGGCTGGTCCGATATCTTTTTCCTGGGGATGGATTATCCCGAAGGCGCCCGGGTAGTGAACATATCGATTGATCTGGGCATGTTTGGCCGGGATAAAGATATTCGTCCGCCGTTGCAAAGTTACGTGCGGGTAATTCCGGAACCGGTTTTGCGCCTCACCAGCATCGACCTGAATACCACCAAGGATATTACCGATCTGGCCGACCTGTTTAATTTTGGTAATGATTACCTCAGTTTAATTAAAGCCGGCGTAATTGCTTCCGGCCTCATCCCGCCCTCGTTCGAAGGCACCAATCAGTCGCTGGAAAAAATACTGGCGCGTATAGTAGCTCCCGGCATGGGCATTGAGTTAGTTACGAAGGTAAACGATATCCCTAAAGGTTCGCGCTTTGCGGTTTCTACTAATTTGTTGGGTTCTATTATTTCGGTGCTGATGCGGGCCACGAACCAAACCAAGAACCTGGTGGGCGGCCTGGAAGAAAGCGAACGGCGCCTGGTAGCCTCCCGCGCTATTCTGGGTGAGTGGATTGGCGGTTCCGGCGGGGGATGGCAGGACTCTGGCGGGGTTTGGCCGGGTATTAAAACCATTATGGGTACTTTTGCTCAGGAAGGAGATCCGGAAGCCGGTATTAGCCGGGGCACTTTATTGCCGCGGCACAACGTGTTACAGGATCCCGAAATTCACCCGGATATTGCCCAAAGAATTACCAATTCCCTGGTGTTAATGCATGGCGGCATGGCTTCCAACGTGGGTCCAATCCTGGAAATGGTAACGGAAAAATACCTGCTTCGCGGCGAAAAAGAATGGGAAGCCCGTCAACGAACCAACCAGATCTACGATAATATTCTGGGCGCCTTACGCGAAGGCAATATGCAGCAACTGGGCGAGAATACCGCCCGGAACTGGGAAGGACCCATTAAAACCATTATTCCGTGGGCTTCTACTTATTTTACCGAGCAGATCATCACCAAAGCTAAAAAAGAATTTGGTTCCGATTACTACGGCTTCCTGATGCTGGGCGGTATGTCGGGCGGCGGCATGGGCATGTTTGTAAACCCGGAAAAATACGAAGCCCACAAACTGCGGGTATTGGAATTGCTGCGGGCAACCAAAGCTGAATTATCAGCCGCTTTGCCTTTTGCTATGGAACCGGTGGTGTATAATTGGAGCATCAACCAGAAAGGCACTTGGTCTACGTTGCACGAAGCTTCCGCCGCCTTAATGCCTGAAGCCTATTACGGCATTCACGTATCGGAACTGGTACGCCAGGACCCGCAAACGATTTCTTATATCCGGCGGGCCGAAATTGATCATTTTACCACGCTTTGCGGCCAGGATAATGTCGCGTATCCGCTGTTGCGCACCATCGTGAGCAATTTAT